>PVML01017157.1_pt1 | contig 288726 bp, 285 predicted proteins | sample 1853371 | NCBI WGS metagenome assembly PVML01 (sample SAMN08533508, study PRJNA380276) | Human gut metagenome, whole genome shotgun sequencing project. | isolation source: participant 1, chromium library | host: Homo sapiens | collected 2017 | reverse complement strand
TCAAATCTTTGTATATGGGTTTTTGTATTGCCCGTGGTTTTGTGTTCTGTCACCGTATTGAAGGTTTTTCGTCTTTCTCATACGGTCATAGAAATAATCAACGACAAGCCTGACAAAATACGGCATATTCCGCTGCATCCGATCTCCATTTTTTCTCTCGACGATTTCTTCAACAACTTTTTTCAGCGGCTTCCGGCATTGTTTAAATTCCGCCTCCAGTTTATGGACCTCTTCGCAAAACAGATTCATGGTATAACCATCTCCTTTATTCAAGCGCTTAAACTGATTATACCATAAATCTATGAACAAAGTTTATCTGTAAAGAAAATTGATACAGAGTTTTTCAAAATCGGTCCATCTGCTCCTTGGTAGCCACCTGCCTACAACTTGTATTGCTATTTCCTATCGTTCCGAACAATGCAACCATTGTCCGGCAGCTGTTTCAGGTACCAACAATTCATACGCAATATATTCATAAATGTCCCTCAAATCCTGTCTTGCTTCAGCGGAATATGCCACATAAAAAATCATATGCCAAAATCTCTTTTCATTTCAGCTTCAATGGCATCTGCTGAGTAAACTCTGCCAGCTTTTACATCAGACATACCTTTTTCAATTTCTTTATCAAATTGTTCTTTCGTAAGAGAACCATAGGTCAACGGTGCCGTTCTTGGTAATTTCATTTCAAATGGAATTCCCTTTTGCAAAACAATCTGCCGTAGAAACATTTCTACTGCATTTGACATTGGAATTCCTAACTGATCTAATACACTTTCAGCCTGTTCTTTAAGTTCAGGCTCAACTCGAGCAAACACATTTGCTGTTCTTGCCATAATCATCGCCTCCTTCAACTGTATTCTATCACAGATGCTTGTAAATACCATTCTCATTCCCCAAAAGCCTTAATTTTAAGCCACTTCAGACAAAAGTACGGATTCTGCCGTGGCAAACAAATAGTATTTTTATCATTGTTTTGTTTCTCCTTGTTTTCCCCCGGAATCCCCTGTTTTGCAAGGGTTTCCGGGGTTATTGTGATATGCTCTGAAATTACAGATTGTGGCAAATCAGAGCAAGATTGAGCAAGTTGTTACTACCTGTTAGTAGTAAAAATGGTAGTAAAAGGGAACTTCTTACTACTAAGGGTTTTTACCACAAACTGGACAACCGTCTCCTCTTCTAGCACGATTTGCAATAATTGCTTCCCACTCATGCCCTTCTTTACACTTCCACCACACTTTTTTATTACTTTGAGACTTAAATTCACATGGAAACAAATTTCCATTTTTATTATAATTCCATTCACTAGCAATTTCTGGTCTTAATGTCTGCAAATCATTTTCCCCCTTAATAGCGTATCTTCCAGAACAATAGGGACATCCACTTCCCTTTGCCCTTGTTGATATTGTAGTTTGCCACGAATGATTTTTGCAGCATTTCCACCATATTTTTCTTGCACTATGCTCTTTAAAATCACTTGGTGTAAGCCTTCCATTTCTATCATAATTCCACTCTTTTAATAGTGGAGAATCGACCGACATTAAATCATTTTCGCCTTGGTCCTATGTCAAGAGGATGAATAAATTCTTCTTTTTCACATTGCAACCCCCACCCATTTTCCTGTATGATAGAGATAGATTAACAGTAAGGAGGCATACAGTTATGTTGCAGATTAAAAATCCGGTTTTGCCGGGATTTAATGCAGATCCATCCATTATCCGCGTGGATGATACATATTACATTGCAAACTCTACGTTTGAGTGGTTTCCGGGAGTTCGTCTGCACGAGTCAAAAGATTTAGTACATTGGAATCTTCTTCCATCCGCATTGTCCACGACGACATTGCTTGATATGAAAGGAAATCCGTCATCGGGAGGTATCTGGGCGCCGGATCTTTCCTATGCAGATGGAAAATTCTGGCTGATTTATACGGATGTAAAAGTAACCGAAGGACCGTTCAAAGATATGATCAATTATCTGACGACGGCAGAAGATATCCGCGGACCATGGTCGGATCCGATCCGTGTCAATGGTGTGGGATTTGACGCATCGTTGTTCCATGATGATGACGGACGCAAATACTTTGTTCAGCAGACATGGGATCATCGCGAATACCACCATGCTTTTGACGGTATTACAGTGACAGAATTTGACACAGAGACAATGAAATTAAAACCGGAGACAGCACGTACGATCTACGCCGGAACGGACGTTAAACTGGTTGAGGGACCACATTTGTATAAGATCAACGGATATTATTATCTGTTTGCTGCACAGGGTGGAACCGTTTGGACACATCAGGAAGTAGTAGCTCGTTCAAAAACGTTAGATGCGTTGAGTTTTGAGACAGAGCCTGGCGATCCGTTTATTACAAACTTTGATACGCCGGAACTTGAGATCCAGAAGCAGGGACATGGTGCTCTCGTAGAGACTCCCGGCGGTGAGTGGTATTATGCAAGTTTGTGTGGAAGACCGTGGAACCACGAAAATGAAAGTTCGATCGACCCACGCGGCTGGTGTCCGCTTGGCCGTGAGACGGCAATTCAGAAAGTATACTGGGATGAAGAAGGCTGGCCTCGTATCGAGGGCGGACATGGCGGAAAAGTGCTTGTGGATGCGCCGAAAGATGCAATCTTGACAGAAGCACCGGCAGATCATTCGATGCATGATGAATTTGACACACCAAAACTTCATGATGAGTGGAATACCCTCCGCGTACCATTTACCGAGGAAATGGGTACGACAGGGGATGGCAGGCTGACATTGATCGGAAAAGGATCCCTCAGCAATAAGCATGAGCTTTCGTTGGTGGCAAAACGCTGGCAGGCATTTAACTTTGATGCCGAAGTGAAAGTGAAATTTGATCCGTTCAACTATCAGCAGATGGCTGGATTGACAAATTTTTACAATGATAAGCACTGGTCATTCGCTTTCGTTACGTGGAATGAGAAAAATGGCCGCGTGATCGAAGTAGCAGAGTGCAATCGTGGCGGATATCGTTCGTTCCTTCGCGACGATGCGATTCCGGTACCGGATGATGTTGAATTTGTATGGCTTCGCACAAAAGTAAGAAAGCAGTCTTACAGCTACGAGTATTCCTTTGATGGAAAGAACTATACAGAGATTCCGGGCACACTGGATGCCGCTGTATTGTCCGATGATTACGTACTCCAGTCATACGGTGGATTCTTCACCGGAGCATTTGTCGGCATGGCATGCGTGGACTACTCCGGATACGATCAGACAGCAGAATTCCGCAGTTTTGACTATAAAGAACTGGATTAATCGATTAATCAATAGCAAGAGCCTTTTTTAAACCAGGCTCAATCAGATGGCTGGCGATGCCGCAGAGGATTTTGGGAAAAAGGACGAAAAGTCCAGGAACCGGGAAGACGATGAGGCAGGCGCCGGCCATTGTAAATAGTGATGTTAGAATGTAAATAGTACAAGTTAGATATGGAATAATCCTTAATATAGATTTATTATTAAAGTTAAAGATTGGAGGATTAAGACATGGCTACACAGTACTCAGAAGAATTTAAGAAAGATGCGGTAAAATATTGGGAAGAGCATAAGGATTTAGGCATTAACGCATGTGGTAAAAATCTAGGCATATCTAAAAGTACACTATCTACCTGGCGTAAACTTTATGAAAGTAATGAGGGTAATATACCAACCCGAGGAAGAGGCAATTACGAAAGTGATGCTGCAAAAGAAAATGCTAGACTTAAGAAAGAATTAAGGGATGCACAGGATGCTCTGGAAATATTAAAAAAAGCAATCGGCATACTGGGAAACTAACAGAAGCTATATACCTTGAAACTGCAAATAAAGAGAGAAATATGAGGGAACAAGGTGGACGCCGGCTTAATGTTAGCGGTGTGCTGAGACATTTAGGCGTCTCTAGAAGTGGATATAATACTTTGAAAAACAGGATTCCAAGTAATCAGGAGCAGCGAAAAAACAAAATAAAGGATAAGATATGTGATATTTATGATGAATCGCACCAGAATTATGGTGCTCCCAAAATAACAAAGAAACTAAAAGAAGAAGGAGAAACAATAAGTGAAAAGACAGTAGGTAATTATATGCGTGAAATGGGCCTGAAGGCACAATGGATTAAACCATATACTATAACAACTATAGATTCAAATTTTAGTGAAGAATACAAAAATATACTTGATGAGAAGTTTAATCCTAATTCCCCTGATGCGATATGGTGTACAGATATTACATATATTTGGACTTATGAAGGATTTGTATATTTAACAAGTATAATGGACTTATATTCAAGGAAAATAATATCATGGGTATTAAGTGATACCCTTGAAACAAAGTGGGTTGTAGAAGCTGTTAATAAAGCTAAAAGGGTAAGAAATGCTGACAAACCATTAATTATGCATTCAGATCGTGGCAGACAATATACGGCTAAAGATTATGAAGAAGCAACAGCAGGAATGACGCTAAGTTATTCGAAGAAAGCATGTATTTATGTTGACATCCAGACGGGTTGCAATATTCCTATTAGATTCTCCTTGGGCTTTGTAAAGAAGCATCTTAGCCCGGTCAACTACCTGAGCCTGAATAGTTCTTGTACGGACAAGGGACTGGAGATATTCAACATCATCAGAGTTTAATTCAATTGCTTTTGCGTATGCCATACTGGTACCTCTTTCTTCTTGATAATACCAGTATAGCATAGAACTCACAATATAGCTAGTTATTTATTTTTTGTTGTACTACCAGACTATGCCCCGTTTTGCCCCATTATTCCTTGATTTATAAGGCTTTTCACAGTCCTGCTGTGGCAGATGAATAACACTCTAAATCATAGTTTTGTTTCTCCTTGTTTTGCAAGAAATTCTGGAGTTATTATGATGCAATCTGTATCCCTTAAACCTTAATAGCCAATCCTAAAATAATCCAAGTATGCCTTATACTTATCCTGTGCCGTCAGACATGTATCCGTCAAATAACCTTTCTCTCTGTCCAATTCTTTCAACCCACGATAATAAAACATCTTCAGATTATCCTCAATAATAAATGGAACAATATTATATTTCAGACATTCTTTGAATATAATCAATAGCCCTACACGACCATTACCATCCTGAAATGGATGAATTCGCTCAAACTTCACATGAAATTCCAGAATATCTTCAATATCAATTCTACTTTAAATATTTTACTTCTCTTTATTGTTCTTCAATACCAGTCTCTTATGCTTTGAAGAATATACCCAGTATTTTGAAGACAGTTTCGGACAGCTCTTTGTCTTGATTGAAGACACTTTCACTGCTTTTGCCAGATATGGTTTCCACGAAATACCAGCTTCTCCATATGCTTTTCCTGATTTGTAGTAGTTGTCATAAACAGCCGCTTTACCTGAAATTCCTGCCACTTCATAGCGTCCAATAATGGCACCTTTTACTACTTTCTTTTCTCCTTTAACTATACCGATATTATAATTGCAGGCTGCCGCTTCTTTTTCTCTTCCTCTCGCATACGCTTCCTGCCATCCTGCTATTCCACCTATGTAACTGACTGCATTTGTTTTTGTAGAAACACTTCCTGTATTATAACAGTTACGCACATTACAGATGTCTGCCGCTATACCACCTACTTTTACCCCACCGGTTTTTACATTTGCTGCAATCTTTCCTGTATTATAGCTTTCAGTGATTGAGGCTACATTTAAACCACCTATACCGCCTGCTCCTGATTCGATACCTGTTTTGCCTCCTGCCACTCCCAATATCTGAACTGCTCCCGTATTATAACATCTCATGATTCTTGTGTCTGTTTTGCTTGCAGCATTTACAATTCCTGCTGCAACTGTTCCAACATCATTACTGTTATTTGATGCGCTAATCTTTCCGGTATTGTAGCAGGATACCATCTTCTTACCAGCTCCATACACTTCACCTGCTATGCCAACTGCCAGAACTCCCCCACTTGCATAATCACCTTTGCTTACATTTTTTGCAGTGATAGTTCCTGTATTTTTGCTGCCTGTAATCCCCTTTATACTGCCAAACAGACCAATTGCACTAATTTTTTCACTTGCCCAGCGAAGATCGCCGTTTATCGTAATTTTTCCTGAATTTGAACATTTTATTGCCGTACTGTCATATGCTAAACCTGCAATTCCGTTTGCATCACCACCCTGGTCGTCTACGCTGTCTGCATCCTCACTATTGGTAGTGTCATATGCATTTACCGTAATATCCGCTTTGTTTATGCATTTTGTAAATGTGCATTTGCCGTTGGCTAATACTACTACTCCGGATGCACTGCTTGTAGTACCGCTGACTGTTATTTTTCCACTGACCGTAATATTTGAAAATGTACATTTGGTTGGATATGCTGCAAGTGCACTTGCCTTTCCACTCTTTTTTAACGATATGTTTACATTGCTTAACGTCAGATTTTTAAATGTTGCATTTTTTGCATATACAAAAAGACTCGCATAATCTGTGTATACACCGGCAGAATAAGTATAACCTTTAATCTTGTGCCCTTTTCCGTCTAATGTTCCTTTAAACTGCTTGTCCCATTTTGTAAATAAAGACGTGTTTGCCGGAACAGTAATATCTTTTGTCAGATAATAACTTCCTGATGGATTATCCTCAATCTTCAGGAAATCATCTGCCGAACTAATTGCTACCGCCTGTGCCGCCTGCGTTTTCTGTGGATGTGCAATTATAAAGCACCCTGTCATAAAAACTGCCGCAAATATTCCTGTTGTCACTCTTCTTTTCATGGCTGTTCCTCCTTGTTCAATGCTTTTCTAATGAATTTACAAACATTATACTGTGTTTAACATCAAATCAAGAAGGTTTGCGTGAGTGGTACATATATGGTGCGAATTGAATGTTGGCGACATTCCTTTTTAAATACGAAGTTTTAAAATTACAAATTTCTTATCTCCTATTTTCTGCCCTTCCATCTCCACTTTCCAAATCCACAGTTTTGTGCTGATTGATACACTGGCAGAATAATAGATTTCAGTTCTCCTGCAAATTCCGCATAATCAAGTCCTTCTCTGTAAACACGCTCCCTAATCTCGTCATTGTTAATATGTTCTTTGGCACATTTAACGAATTCATCATGAATGATGTCATACTTCCACATCAGCCGATACGATTGATACTCCTGTCTTGCCAGTTTTTCAAAATACATATCCCACTCAGGCAGATTGTTGCTTTTAGAACTGTTGATACTCTTTGTTGTCGGATTCAGGTTCCACATTTCATCATGTGCCACATACGACCACGGAACAAAATGGTCAATCGACATGTCTTTTTCATTCAATATCTGACCACCATATATATCCCGCACCTGTTCTATTGACAAAATCATCTTCCAATATTTTTTAATCCTGTCAAGTTTGCGTTCCTGTGGCGGGTATAGTTTATCTGCAATTCCAGGTACACTTGGATTGCGCTTTTGAAGATATTTAATCATTTTGCATTCAAGCCATCCCCGGATAATTTCCTTATTTTTTACAATATATTTCATCCAATCTTCTTGGACTGTTATTTTAGTAGAAAGACCTTCAAATTCTTTAAAATAATAAATCAGCCTGCTTTCCTGATTAATTTTCGTAATCAGTTTACTTTCTCCTATATCCCATGTTTTTCCCTTTATATTTACCATAAAAGGTGCCTGCAGACGATACGGAACATTCCGTGTTAAAATTCTTTTTTTACTTATAATTTCCCTGTCATCAGTATTCTTTAAAAACTCTAATATAGTCGATTTTTTCTCACATGATTTTAATTGCGGATTTTTAGCCTTGATTAAATCTATCAGCCCCTCCAATGTATCTCTGGGTCCGAGGTTAAGATGATATGCCGTTACCATATACCATGCTTCTGCTATCATCTCATCGACCATCTCTTCATAATCTATTTCATTTTTGCCGTCAATTACATTTGTAATAAGCGCATCAAACCAAAAGAATTTATAACATTCACTGGTATTATCAAATAAACGTCCGAGATATTCGATATTTAGTTCTTCGGAATATGGTAACTGCATACACTCACCCTCCTTTCATTTATCTGTCGATTGCCTTTTTTATTTATCCATTACATTATCCCTTCCACCTATCCCAATCGCACCGAATCCCTTCTTCCGTCTATCTGAAGCACTGCTTTGGATGTCACAACATGACTGTCACCGTTTTTTAGCCATTTGACAACTTTTCCATCCTGCAGTATTAAAATATCAGCTTTCGAGTGACTCTCAATTTTATATTTTTTAGCAGCCGCGTCAAATGTCACCGTACAATTATTCTCTGCTATGGCATTCATGTTTTTAAGGCTGTTTGATGCCAATGCATCCATTGCATCAGCCGTTGTTCCGATTGTTACAGTCTGTTCATTTCCATCTGTGAGATTCCATGTAAGACCGTGGTAAATTCCGTTTCCGTCACTTATCTTTCCGACAACAGCATTACTGTTTTTATTTTTCTGTTCATCCTTTTTGTCGTCTTTTTTGTCATCGTTCCTGTCAGAACTCTTGTCTTTTTTCTTTTTCTTCTTTGTTTTCTTTTTTCGGCGTGTTTTCCTTTTTGTTCTCTTCCGACGTGAACCGTCATTGTCATCATCACTGCTCTTATCATTATCATTTCCATAACGACCAAGTCTTCTGTCCGGCTGCCTGTAGCCACCTGTCAACCAGCCTACAAGTATAAATATCAACGCAAATACGTTAAGCAATGTAAAAAGATAAACTCCGGTCATTAAAAACGGTCTTAACTGACTAAATAACAGCAGTACAAGCACCATTTCAGCTGATGTTGCAAATGTAAATACCGTCGGCAGAAACATTGTCTTTTTTCCCTCAGCCATAAACAACATTATCATTGAAAGAAAACACAATATTATCGGAATTACTATTGCCGCCCCACAAAATACCATTATCTTTGCTCCGCCCGCATTATTTATATACAAAACACTTTGTTTTATATCTCCCCATGTGTATGGTGATTTTAGTATATAATCATCAGAAAGAGCACCTGTTTTAAAATATGTATAACCAGCTTTTCCTCCGGTTTTCAAAACTTCCACTCCTGAAAGCGTCATGTCGCCTGCTCCTGCATTAAACTTACAAAACGGAAGCAGCAAAGACAATAATGCCAGCAACAGTAAAATTCCTGCTATATTCTTCACCAGCCTACCATGAGTTCTCATTTAAAATTCCTCCTTAGATTAATATGATGCATGTTCTTTACACACAACAAAGTTTCGATATAAACCTTTACGGTGAACGCTTATGCTTTGATTATGTCATGTAATCATATGCAACATTCTCAAGTTTCCATTCCCCTGAAACTTTCTTATATGAAAAATCATATTCTGTCATTGAACTTCCTGTATCTCCATTGTATTTTTCGGAAGTTTCACGCACTACCAGCACTACATTTGCTTTATTTTTTCCAACCTTTGAAGCAACCTGTCTTACACATTCAACCTTAGTAGACTTTACTCTCTTATCAGGAGACATTTTCATTTCATTATCAATAATTTCCTTTATATCATCCTTTGTCATCTTATAATACGAAGATTTTTTGTCAATATTATTTAGCAGCTTATCCATCATATGGGAAATCTGCTCATTATCACTTGTCGATAATTTCACACATTTCTTATCATAAATTTCAGCCGGATGGTAGACCTCGTTAAGTTTTTTAATATAATCCACCGATTTGCTTTTAAGTATACTTTTCTGATACTGATTTTCCGCTGCAAATGAAACTCCTGCAACGACACATATTAACGCTCCACAACATAAAACTCTTAACATTTTTTTACCCATATTATACCTCTTTTCCATACATTTCGCCTTACCAAAAAATTTACTCATTGGTGCATAACCTGACATCAGGCTTCATGCTTGCGAGTGAACAGTAACCATAAATTATCTCTTATATAATAACCTAAACAGATGCAACATAAAATATATTTTTTATTACATTTTCTGTGTTTTTTTAGAATGAGTCACTTATCATTTTTATTTTTTTCAAATCAGTTTATAGTTCCATCAAAAAATGCCACAGAAAACACGATAAATTCGTGACATCCTGTGACACTTGTTTTTTTAATTATTCAAAATAATGCAGATATACATCATCAAGAGACAACTGCATTTCTTCCGTTATCTCATTATCCGGTACATCATCTATAATATGAAGTGAAAGCCCCTCATCTCTTTGAATGATATTTCCAATTCTGTATTTCTTTTCATACTCTCCTAATTCTTCTTTAGAACAGAGTATTTCCTTCACATAAGGACGCACCTCATTTATCAGCACAGACGGTGCCTGATTTTGTATTACCTTTCCTTTTTTTATAAGTATTACGCTGTCTGCAATACATTCTACATCGGCTGCTATATGCGTTGCCAGAATGATTATTTTCTCCCTTGCCATATCGACAATCATGTTTCGCATGGCAATGCGTTCCTTTGGGTCAAGACCCGCCGTTGGCTCATCAAGAATCAGAATTTCAGGCTTTCCAAGAAGTGCCTGTGCAAGCAGAAGACGTCTTTTCATTCCACCTGAAAATCCACCTGCTTTCCTCTTTCTGTCATCATACAAATGCACCGATTTAAGCAGTGTATCAATCTGTTCCTTAGTCTCTGTTTTTTTAATATCTAATCCCTTTAAAACTGCCATATACCGTAAAAATTCATACGCACTAAACTGTGAATATCCCACCTGCTCCTGGGGCATATATCCTACAATCTTTCGATAATCCGCACCCATTTCAAGTATTTCCCTGCCATCGTACAAAATCTCACCGTCATCACGTTTAAGATTGTCTGTCAAAATATTCATAAGGGTTGACTTGCCGGCACCATTGGGGCCTAAAAGTCCATATACCCCCTGAGTCATAGTCACTGAAAAACCGTCAAGTGCTCTCACATCATTATATTTTTTTATCAGATTTTTTATTTCCAGTTTCATATTTTTCTCCCATTTAATTGTATAATTTCACACCCACAAAAGCAAAATAGGCAGAATGCCAAATCCAAACAAAAGAACAGCCGCCACCAGACCGTTTTTTATTACCCTGCTAAGAACTTTAGTTATAAAACCTATTGCCCAAAGATACAACATATGAAGCACAAAAAATGCTATAATCACTGCAGACAACGGAACCCATACCGGAACCTTGGAAAACATCTGCAAACTGTTTGCCGGTGAAGAAAGTCCTGCACAGCCAAAAACAGAAAACACATTATAAACCCATGGAATATATGTTATTGCAGCAACTATAATACCACTCAGCATAACATTTCCATATTTATAACGGTCTGTTTTTTTTGTTCCACATGTTGATATTCTGATAAGACAATTCATCCTGCCGGTCTGTTCAATATACCATATCAACACAGACAACAGAGCCATCAGCATCAGACTGGCACATCTGCAAAGGAACAGTGCAAACTTCCCATCTCCTTTTCCAAACAAAATATGGTATCCCTGCTCATAAATAAAGTCACCACCATTTTTATTCAGATATTTTCCATAGGCAACTGCCTTTTTCAAACCGGGTTCTTTTTCCAGCTGTCTGCTGTAATACACAATCACAGCGCCGGTATATTTTCCACCGTTTTTCTCTATTTTCTTATTTATTGCTGATAATTTCTTTTCTTTCGCATAAAGCGATTTCATTTTTTCTTCGGTATACTTTCCCTCTACCTGTTTCACATAATATTTATAATAAATCTCTTCCTTAGTAAAAAGTCTCTCACTGACAGGCTGATACACAATAAAGCCTATAATCATATAAAAAACACAGAACCAGATACCTTTTTGGTAAAAGCTCCATTTTCTGCATTCATATCCCCAAAGACCATGACCTCCAAGCAGTCTGCCCGCAATACACTCACGCAGTGCAAAAACCTTTTCTGACCCGCTCTTTTCTCTGAATGGCATAACATTGCAATAAAACTTTCCAATCGTACATATGCATATTCCCAAAAACAGGGCACATACTATCAGAACAAAATGCATATACCCTATAGGATAGCCAAACATCATTAAATTTCTGTAATCCGATATTATAGAATCTACTGCCAGAAAAGCGACAGGATTCATCCATTTTAAAATTGCTAAAAAACTGTTGGCATCAATCTGACTAAAAAGAATCCAGCTGACTGCCATAATACCCAAACCGATTATGTAAAATTTCCATGTATTTCTAAGCAGTAAAGCTACAGTAAAAAATACTGAAAATAATACTATTGTCACAAAAAGTTTCAAAATAAAAACCAAAAGCATTGCCTGTCCTATAGATATTTTCAGAGTACAGCCGGAAGTTCCTGAAACTGACTGAAAAGCCTCTGAAAACTTAGGAAATCCATACGCAATACCCGCCAGCACGAAACGCAGAACATACATTATAAACTGCACACAAAATAAAAGCACTGAACCACTTATAAATTTTGCATATGCCGTTTTTGCCCTTCCGTTTTTCGTGCAGCGAAGGAGGCATATTTTATTTTCTTCCACTTCAGCAAGAATACATGAATGTACCAGTATCATTACAATGGCAATGACAGCTAAGTCCCACAAATCTGTTTTCATATACATCTCAACAGCATAGGTTCCCAAAAAGTGAGGTTTAGTTTCCGTCATTTTTTGAAAATCTTTTTGAACCTTTTCCTGTTCACGTTGTGTTCCGTCACTTTCATCAAAAAGACTGATACCCGCCTTCTGAGAATTGTCTAAAACAGTTTGTACATACTTCGGATAATCCTCTGACTGACCGAATTCTTTTATAACCTGTCCGTATAAATTTAATTCACGACTATAATTTTTTTCATATTTAATCTCTGTCTCTGCTATCCCCTGCATCATATTTTTATAGCTGTCAGACACTCTTTTATATATCTCATCACCTGAAGAACTCTTTAATTCTTTGACAATCTTATGGTACCCTTCTGTTGAAAAACCACTCCCCAACTCCGGAATTTCAATTTTGCATTCAAAAAAAATACCACATACCAACAACAGTCCAACAATCGAAAAGAAAATCTGCGGCGATTTTATTATCTTTTTCAATTCAAAACAAATCTGTTTTATCATTTTATAATATCCTCCACCGATTTGACGCACCCAAGCTTGCTATTCTGTTTTTCATCTATATTTTCTATATATACCATATTTTCAAACACTGTTTCTAATATGACATTGTCCTTAATAAATCCGACCTTATCAACTTTACTGCCATCATAACTGTATATCATACTTTTCTTCTGCTTTTTATCATATTTTTCAAAATACACCTCATCCTTCTTAAAAGTCGGAATAAGCGTCATTTCATCTCCGAGCTCTTTAGTTATGTTCTTCTGCGTATCATATGCGTATAATTTACCCTTATCATTGTAAAAATATTGATTCTGCCACAGTTGCAATGTCAACGGATTATCAGGATTCTGTATTTTGGTATTTTTATCTCCCGAAAAATCACTGCGATAAATGCTCTCTACTATATGTTTATCCAGATAATCCCAATCTTCTGAATGTTTCAACGCCTGTTTTTCGCTTACATCATACCCCAAAAGTGAATAATAGACCTCACCTTTTTTTGTAATATCTATTGACAAAATTCGGGCATTGCACAATTCTTTTTCAAATATCGTTCTGCCTTTTTTATTTTTCATATCATATACATAAACTCCGGCTGTCTGAAGCGGCAAATCTTCATAATTTTTTTTATCATATTGATTATAATATCCGATAGCAATATATCTATCTGTCACAGCAGCGCACTCTATATACTGAATATTGTCACTAAGCATACATATTTTTTTTCTGTTTTGTCCGTTGACGGATGATTGATATAAATAAACTTCACCTAACTTTTTTGCATTGTAATCCGTAATCAATAACAGTTTTTTATTTTCTTCATAAGCAATCAATTGAGTAGCATCAAAATAGGCAGAACATGTCTCTTTATCATGTTTACAGGATGCATCATTACAAATTAATACATCCTTGCCTGTTTTTGCATCCAGATAATGCAAATAATTACTTTCGGTATAAAAACACCCATTTCCACTATATGATTTTTTTGCAAAATCTATATACCATTCCTGTCCTTCCTGCTGACCGGTTGTATTTTTTCTTAACACTCCCTTACATACTGCCACAGCTATTACTAAAGCCACCAATACTATAAATCCTGTCATAACCCGCTTTTTACTTTTTTTCATATAAAAATTCCCCCATCAATTCCTGTCATTTTGTCATTTGCTGCGCCATTTACTAATCTGACTGTTTAATTCCTTTTCCACTTTCTTGCTTTCAGAAGCATTGCAGGCTTTTACCGCATCAGCAAGTGCTGAATCAAAATCTTTCTTCTGCCAGATTTCTTCGTATTTTGATGTAACTTCATATAATTTTATCATTTTATCATCAAAACCAGTTAAATCCGGTACAAACCCCATCAATGTAGATTTCTGCATTGCAGGTGTCCCAAGTAAACTTCGCTTTTCTTTTGCCCGGTTTCTTGGAAAATCTTCTTCTTCCCATGGGTAAACATAATCATAAATACCTGTAATAAAAATTTCTGAATATTCACTTTTTACATTTCCCTCCATATCATATACATAACCGTTTTTGAGTTGATATGTTTTTCCTTTTTTCCCATGAATCAATAAATTAGCGTACTTTGAATCCGTATACAGCAAAGACAATAACTGCAATGCTTCACTTTTCTTTTTACTTATCTTATTTACACCTGTGCTGCCACTTGTACGTGTTAAAAAGAAATATGGAAGCTGTACTATTTTCATATTGTCTCTTACACGCTCAAATACCTCATCCCTTGTATATCCCATCCATATAGCAAACTTCATACTGCTAATCATACTTTTACTTTTTTCATCAACATCCAATGCTACAATCTTTTTTTCCTGATGCCACTTGTGCAGCAATCGAAGACAATTAACAATTTTAGGAGTTTCAAACGGACATGAAACCACACCTGTTTTAATGTCGGTAACCACTCCATTTTTATATAAATATCCCGATTGTTCACAAATATCTTGAAACGCTAACTGCCACAAAATACCGTTTGTTCCTTTGGGCAGCTTCACTTTATTAAGAATACCATCCAGTTCCTGCATTGAACTGCCGTCGAAAGCTATGTTTTTTCCAAATATTTTTTTATTAAAAGCCGCAAATGAAGTTCCATCTTGTGCAGTCTGTACTGGTATTGCACATATTTTTCCATTGATTTTTACCGTATCCCATATATTATCATGAAATGCGTTGTGCAGTTTCTTTCCTTCGGCTGATTTTAGATAATTATTTAAATTGAGAAAAGCTCCACTCTTAATAAGCTTTACAGATGGTTTTACCCTCTCTTCTTTCGCATCAAGTCCAAGAGAAGCAATATCTGCCGTATTATTTTTCATCTCTTTCATTACATCTTTATAATAATCATCTCCTGTCCCTGAAACACCTTTAAACGCCACCGAAAATTTATAACCATCTTTTTTTAACTGCTGATTTAAATACACTGTATTATCCTGCAGTTTTGTAATCTTTATAAATTCTTCCGGCAAAACCCATACAATTTTATTTTCACTTATATTCTCATCTTTATTTTCATTTTTTTGTGTATCTATTTCATTTAATTTTTTAGAAGAATTCGATTTTGTGGCAGGACTGCCGCACGCTGTAAAAATAAACACAAAACAGAACAATAAAGTTAACAATATCTTTTTTTTCATATTCATCCCCCATTCTTATAATCTACATATATTTCTACTCTGCTTAAGCCTAAGTATAACTATATGTTAAAATATAGGTCTGATATTTTCCGAAGATATCTCTTACAAATTTCTTAATTTGGTTGGGGAGTTTTCTTTGCCTCATTTTTTCATAGCTCACTTGTTACTAGCAATTCCCGTCATTTTATCATTTACTGCGCCATTTACTAATCTGACTGTTTAATTCCCTTTCCACTTTCTTGCTCTCAGAAGCATTGCAGGCTTTTACCGCATCAGCAAGTGCTGAATCAAAATCTTTCTTCTGCCAGATTTCTTCGTATTTTGATGTAACTTCATATAATTTTATCATTTTATCATCAAAACCAGTTAAATCCGGTACAAACCCCATCAATGTAGATTTCTGCATTGCAGGTGTCCCAAGTAAACTCTGCTTTTCTTTTGCCCGGTTTCTTGGAAATTCTTCTTCTTCCCATGGATAAATGTAATCATAAATGCCAGTAATAAAAGTTTCTGCATATTCACTTTTTACATTTCCTTCCATATCATATGCATAACCATTTTTGAGTTGATATGTTTTTCCTTTTTTTCCATGAATCAATAAATTAGCGTACTTTGAATCCGTATACAGCAAAGACAACAACTGTAATGCCTCATTTTTCTTTTTACTTATCTTATTTACACCTGTGCTGCCACTTGTACGTGTAAAAAAGAGATATGGAAGCTGTACTATTTTTGTATTGTCTTTTACACGCTCAAACACCTCATCCCTTGTATATCCCATCCAAACAGCAAATTTCATGCTGCTAATCTCACTGTTTTCACCATCATCCAATGCTACAAGTTTTTTTTCCTGATACCATTTGTGCAGTAATTTAAGATACTCAACGATTTCAGAAGTTTCAAACGGACATGAAACCACACCTGTTTTAATATCATTAACTACTCCATTTTCATATACATATCCCAATTGTTCACAAATATCTCTAAATGCTAACTGCCACAAAATACCGTTTGTTCCTTTTGGCAGCTTAACTTTATTAAGAATATCATTCAGTTCCTGTATTGAGCTGCCGTCAAAAGCTATATTTTTTCCAAATATTTTTTTATTAAAAGCTGCAAATGCAGTTCCATCCTGTGATGTCTGACTAGGTATTGCACATATCTCCCCATTGATTTTTACCGTATCCCATATCTTATCATGAAATGCACTATGCAATTTCTTTCCTTCGGCTGATTTTAGATAATTATTTAAATCGAGAAAAACACCGCTCTTAATAAGCTTTACAGATGGCTCTACCTTCTCTCCTTTCGCATCAAGTCCAAGAGAAGCAATATCTGCCGTATTATTTTTCATCTCTTTCATTACATCTTTATAATAATCATCTCCTGTCCCTGAAACACCTTTAAACGCCACCGAAAATTTATAACCATCTTTTTTTAACTGCTGATTTAAATACACTGTATTATCCTGCAGTTTTGTAATCTTTATAAATTCTTCCGGCAAAACCCATACAATTTTATTTTCACTTATATTCTCATCTTTATTTTCATTTTTTTGTGTATCTATTTCATTTAATTTTTTAGAAGAATTCGATTTTGTGGCAGGACTGCCGCACGCTGTAAAAATAAACACAAAACAGAACAATAAAGTTAACAATATCTTTTTTTTCATATTCATCCCCCATTCTTAACAGCAGACAATTGTGAAACTCATAATCTCTGTGAGAATCATATAAATAAACAAAATTAATTTTATAAAAACATAACTAAAACAAGATGTTGTAATTCCACCTTGTTTTAGCCGTGTTAAATTTTTATTTAAAATTTAATATATTAACGAATTAAGATTCAAAAGTAGAACCTGACCATGTATCACCACCTGAACTAGCCATATGGTTTGACGATATACTTACACTCTTGCATTTCCTTGGTGCACTAAAAGATAATGTTGCCGCAGCAGTTCCACTCTGACTTCTTTTAACTTTAATCATATCATTATCTCTTAAATCTACATAAACATATGTCGATGTAACATTTGTCTTTAATTTTGGTGACGAGCTTACTGTTCCCGAACTTGCCGTTGTTCTTGAAAAATTACTGAATGCATTAAAATTGATTCCATTTACTCTTCCGCTTTTAGTTTGAGCAGAAACTGCTATTGCATTTGATGATATCAATACTGCCATCATTCCCATTGCTATAATTTTTTTAATTGATTTTTTCATAATACTTTTCCTCCACTGTTATTTTTTATTTTGAAACAATTATACCTTACCACATTAAATCCCCCTTATGTAAAATCATGTCTAAATGGTCGATTTTCGTGTCTAAATGGTCAAATATTGTCTGTGTTTATTTTTTCTAAAAGTCTATTGCTGTTCTCGCAGTAATAATAACGAAAAACCCCTTTATTTTCTTTACAATTATTTCAAAAGAAAACAAAGAGGTTTTTATTCTACGCTAAAATTTATTTTACACCACTTTACAACTTTTTTCAAAAAAAATAAATTGTACAGAGCTTTCCGATGTATAATAAATTTGATCAAAATATAACAAAGGAAAGTGACCCTGTACGACAGGAACATTATACAACGAAAACGCACTAATTTGGTAGACTTAATCAATATTTTTTTATTTATTTTGAAACTTTTTCTGCACCTACCGCAGATACACTGTTTTTGCTGGTACTGTCAATGCTGACTTTGGAATCAGTTCATTCAATAAGACTCCTGTATCAGCATTTTTTAGCTGAAATAACTAAGAAATCTTTAAATGCTTTTTACCACGCCTGTTCTTATGCTAAGACTGACTATTCCAGGTTTATGAATGTGACAGCAAGGATTGCTTTACACCTGATTCCGGATCTGTTGAAAAGATTGGTGATTATTATACAGGTGTACGCCATGTACTTACAAATCTTTTCGGTAAAAGAGGAGTCCTTGCATATGTCTCCTCAACCACAAAAGAGAGTGGTAAAAAACGCTTGTTTTTCAGTACAATTTTTCCAGAACAGCTGGGAATTTTCTGTGCATGGCATGAAAAAGCTCCATTAAATCAGACTGGCAGCGATTGGATGCAGTATATCCCATTATTTTTATATTCATTCCGATGGAATATTGAAGTCAGTTATTATGAACAGAAAACCTTCTGGTCTTTATGCAGTTATATGATAAGAAGCTGCAAAGGAATTGAGATGATGATAAATGTGATCAATATCAGTTATTGTACGATGAAATTGCTACCTTATGTTGACAAAGAATTTGCTGACTATAAAGATAAAAGTGTGCAGGAATTTCGTTTTGTCATAAGTGAAAGTATCCGTGAGCAGATATTTTTGCCAGTTTCGTACAAAATATCGAACCCCAAACAAAATCAATATCCTTGATAAAAGCCATAAAACAAGCATTTAGGAAACATGGGTATCATTTATAAAGTTGTAAAATGGTGTATTATAATTTTTTTCAGCTAATATCATTTTTAATACCTTTTCCATCCTACTTGTAAATCACATTTTTGTTTTCTATAGCAGGAACTACAATTGTTATTTTTTCATTATTTCCATCTTTTCCACTCATCACATAATATGGTGCAAAATATTTTTGCTGCATACCTAATGGATCACTATATAAGCAAACTTTTATTTTGTCAACCGACACATCTAATTTTTCATCAACTGATACACCTGCAATTTGAACTCCTTTATTCCCAATAATCTTTTTCACAGCTTCATCCGCATCTATTGTCTCATATTGACCTGCTTTTTTTAATATTTCTTTATTTATTGAGGTAAACTGAGCTATTTCATAATTGCTGTCAATCAAAATTTTAATTCCAGGACCAACTCCATAATACTCCATGTTATATGGACTTTTCTTCATATAATACAAAACATACGATATATCTTTTTCACCTTCTGATGTTTCAACAGTCTCTCCAACATAAGCACTTTGCAACTCAAGTTCTTCATACTTTATTATATCTGATTTTTTTATAAAATCTTCTGCTATCCTTTTGCACTTTTCTTTATCAAACTTTATTCCTTTTGTCTCATCTAATGTATCAGAATTTGAAATGTAAGTTATCCCTCCATCATTTTCATAATACGAGATATTTCCACCATTATTTAGTTCGTATTGAATTGTCGTATCGTCAGATTTTTCTTCATTATTTATTTTGTCATTTAATATCTCCATTATTTTATTGATATCTGCTTTAGAATACTCATGTGGCTTAATTTTATAAACATCTGCTTTTTGGGTAAATATTTTTTCTAAATCAATTTTTTTATTATACTCTAAATTTATTACCTGCTCTCCTGATGCACTAACTCCCAAACTATTTAAAGTTATTTTTTCTTTATTTACATTCTGCTCATTCTTATTTTGGTTTCTGATATTACTTTTGTGTATTCCAAAAATAATAATTGCAAATGCTAAAATTGATAGTGTTGCTACTTTTACTTTATTTTTCATTTACTAATCTCCCATTTTAATAATTATATTTATAAATAATATATTTTCCAGGTGCTTCTGAATACGGTTTTGTATCATCTGCTTGAGAACCATAACCCCAAATCCTGTCTGTTGCACAATCCTTAGTTGTAAAAACCGCCGCAGTCCTTTGATAAATATCTTTCCACGGTTGCGTTTCATCTGCTGTTGCAAAAAAAGCCTCCTTTACTGAAATTCCTTTTTTTAACTTTCCGCACATAACTTTACCCATATTAGGAACTAAAAGAATTACTGTTTGGTAACCACAAATGCTATGAATACCCTTAGCCATATGCCCAACTTCACTTAATCCTCCCTTAAGAAAATTACATGTAAATGTCACAAACCATTCTAAATCTTTATTTCCTAAAAACAAATTAACACACATTAACCCCAACAATATTTTTTTAATCATAAAAAATTTCCTCCTTTGATGTTGTTCTAATTACTACAACGTATCAAAGAAGGAAAACCTGACAATTTTTTTTAATTTTTTATATTTTTATTTATAAATGCTTTCTGCCATTTTCAATAAAACATTTTTTGCATTTGAAAAGTCTGTTGCCATAATCATATAGTTATATTGTTTATCATTCCAAACAATCCATTCTTCTTTCTCTTTTATATAATAATATCCTGACATTCCACAAATATCAATCTTCTCTTTATTTTGATATTCACTGTCCCCTGCCATACAAATGTCATCAGCTAAATTCTCTCTTGAATATTGCAGATATTTATCACCGTTCTTCCATTCCACATAAACACTTTCATTATCAGAATAAAATGATGTTCTTTTCATATCTTCCGGTATTTGTTTTGGAATATTCCTTTTTACTGTAATTTCTTTTTTTGTTTTATCATTTGTTAATCCAACATATTTTTTTACGTCCATTCTGCAACTGCTGATATACGAGATAATATACTTCCACGGATTGAAATTCAATGTTTTGGCACTTACCTCATTTACCATAAATAAACTCAATATTATCACTGCTATCATAGCTACACGGCGTACCATATGTTCAAAATAAAACTTCTTTCCAAATTTTCTTTCGTCAAAGAACAGACGATTTTTCTTTTCTTCATACTTTTTAGAATAGACATGTTCATATCCGGGCATTTCATCTTCTCGTACCGTTTCCATTTCCTGATTAACATATGATTGCAGTATTTCTTTGATTTCCTGTTCAGTCATTGTTTTCCAGCTCCTTTCTCAAATGTTTTCTGCCTCTTGATAATCTTGCCATAACAGCAGCTTCCTTAATTCCGAGCAAATCAGCAATTTCTTTTCCTGAAAATCCATTAACGTAATATAATATAAGCACCTCACTGTATTTCTTTGGAATATTTTCCATAATCTGATGCAATTCTATGTTGTCCAATGCTTTGTCTTTCGTAACAAAATAAGGTGACATTTCATATTCATCCGTTAAAACTCTAATATTATCCCGTTTTTTTCTTTTCCTATAAAAGTCTATTGCTGTCCTCTCAGTAATAATAACGATAAAACTTTTTGTCTCCTGACAATCAATTTCTCCAATTTTGTCCAAATGCCGAATAATTTTTTCCCAGCTCTCAATAACTACATCTTCGCTGTCTTCATGATTTTTCAGTATATTATATACCACAACATACATTAATCTATTATATTTTTCATACAACTTTTCTATTTTTCTCTTGTTCTCCGAATTTTTTTCCTTGGATTTAGAAAACCCAAACATTATACTCTCCTCCTTATTTAAATCTGTACTTCCAAAACTCCCCTTATCTTCTGACATAATAAAAAATCAAATTTAATTTTAAAATAACTTTCAACAAATGTAAATAATTTAAAACCCCCTCACTTTCCTTATAATTATCTCACAAGGAAAACAAGGGGGTTTTAATTCTTCTTTTAATATCTATTTTATTACTTTACAATCGGTGCAAATCTTATTCTTATCTGAGGAAGTGATTTAAGTTCCGTATAATAATTTGTCTGCCAGTCATCTCCCTGACTTTCATCATTCTCTCCTGATGCAGGTGGTGCAAATATTTTGAGTGTCATATCTGCTGCCTTATCAAGCGGCTTTTTAAAGAATGCACTCATCATATCTATACATTTTACACCCGGTGCTTTATAGAACCAATGTCCGTTCAGTTCCATCATAAGGTTCATGTCAACATTGTCATCATCAAAGTATGCTTCACAGAATACAGGATTGCTGTCAAAGTGAAGAGCGATTGCAACACCGTCTGCATCCTCTGAACCGCCCCAGCGGAGTTTTGCCGGAAGCTCAATGTCTTTGCCGGTCTCCATTGAAGGACTGAAGAAGTCATCATGAATAATCTCTCTGTATGTATCCATAAGCGGCTGCTCAATTCCGACATCCTTGTTGTTCGGGTCTTCTATTTCAAGACCAAGACGTCCTCTGTCTCTGAACTGATACATTGTAAATCCTGAAAGCCACTTTTCATCATCTTTCTTAAGCATTTCACAGAATTCCTTGAGCATAGCTGCCTGGTCATATGGACCTGTTACATCACCGTCTGAATTGAATTCTGATAATACCATAGGCTTTTTAACGCCGTTATTTACATATGTATATCTTTCATAACTGTTTTTTGCAAGCTGATATATCTTGCTTACGGCATGGCGTGCAAATGATGTTCCGCCTTCTTCTGCAACATCATAAGGCCATCCCCAATGAAGTGCCATATATCTGTCTACAGATACTATATCTGCTGCCCTTGAAGCCTCTGCAAATATATCTTCCATCTCCATCTTTTCATCTTCAAGTTCTTTACAACCGTCAAGACAAATGATTGTTTTTACATTTGGAGCTTCTTTTCTGATTATCTCGCTTGCATGTTTAAAGAATGCCGCAACTTCCTCATAGCTTGCTCTCTTGTTGAATGAGAACCAGTTTCCTGTTGCTTCATGATTTATACGAAGCTGGACTCTTCCGAAAGTTCTAAGGTCTTTAGCTATTGCTACAAGATGCTCGTCTGAAACCTTAGGGTCTATTGTCATTGTGAGAAGTACATCCTGTCCATGTCTGCGGACATCTCTCATGCATGTAAACGGTTCATCATCCAATGTACCATTTAAACCGCCCTTATAAGTAAAATAATCATCATAAGGGAAATCCCATGCAAACTGTACTGACGGATCAGCATGAACAACGCTTGCTCTTCCCGGCCATCCTTCATCGTTCGGATAATAGCAATACATAAGGTTGACTGCTCTATGCGGTCTGCCCAGTTTCTGTAAGATATAATCCTGATTTACATATTCTCCACGCTCACTTCCATCACCAAGATCAACAGCACACTGTGCAGGTCCCATATGAAGTGCCTTTGCTTTTAATTCGCTCATCTTTGTCCTCCGATTTGATTTTTAATTTTGAAGCTTCTTTGCTCCACATATACCACTATTTTAAATAGCAGAGTTCAAAAATACAATGTAATTAGGAGACTTAAAATACATTAAATATTACAGTAAATTATGCATTATAACACACTGCACCCGATACCGTTTATTTACATGTAACTGTGCATTTGGCACTCTTTCCGTTTTTAGTATATGCGGTTATGACTGCCCTGCCTTTTGATTTCACTTTTATTTTCCCTGTAGCCGCATTAACTGAAACTATCTTTTTATTTGATGTTTTAAAATAAACCTTACCTGTCAGTTTTTCCGGATAACTGCTCTGTTCTTTAATAGACGCAGTAAGTTTATATTCCGTTCCCTTTTTTATACTTAATTTTGTTTTTGATATTTTTACAATCTTGACATTGGTAAACACATTTTTTATTTTTTCTTTTCCGCCTGTTGTCTTGACATATATTGTATACCAGCCCGGTTCATATGCCTTTATTGTAAAACTGCTGCTGTTTACATTTGTAAATTCGTTTCCGAACTTTCCAAAATATGAAGTTTCTTTTTTGCCTTTTGAATATTTTATCTCTGAAATGCTTCCGCCCACAGTTACATTTATCTTTCTGGCATATCCTTTGTAAAGACTGTTCTTAACACTGATATTTATATCGTCAGCCGGTTCTTCCGATGCAGCATCCGGTGACGAAGAAGCTTCTGCCGCAGGTGTCTCTGTAGGTACACTTGTTGCACTCAGATTATTCACTGGCTCGGCTGTTTCCTGTGGTGTTTCTGTCTCTTTGACATCCGGTTCCGTTGTCGCTGAAATATCAGGCTGCTGTGATGTAGATGTATTACCATAAGGTATAGCCGTTGACGCTGTTGTGCTTGTCGGCACAGGTGTCTCACTTGCTGCCGGCGAAGCCGTGACGCTTGTCTCTTCTGTCAAACGATAAGCCAAAGCAGCTTTTACTACTTTCTCGGCATCAGGTATTCCGCCATATTGACAATATTTTTCAAGTCCCGATATTTTTTTAAGATTGTCACTGTTACATATGAAATTTTTCAAAATTTTCCCGTCAGATGAACCCGAGGCTGCCTCTGCCAGTGCCGCAACTCCCACGACATAAGGTGTTGAAAATGATGTTCCCCATTCAAAGACATAGCCGCCGCCTGCGTTTACCGTATATATTGCTGCTCCCGGTGCACATATCTCCATTGAATTTGAGCCATAATTGCTAAACCAGCTTAAACTTCCGTCCCATTCAATACTTCCGACAGTTATCAAATTATCGGCAGTAAATGATGCCGGTATATACTCTGTGTTATCTATATCTGTAGTCTCGTTTCCTGATGCCGCTACAAACAGCATATCACTGGCTGCTATCACCTGTTTCATAAGCATATCTTGCAAAAATTCACGTGCGTCAGACTCGCCGCCCCAGCTACAATTACATATCGACGCCCCATTTGCATCTGCATATTTCATTCCTAAAATAAGATTTGACGTCGAAGCCTCTCCCTTAGAATCAACGGACTTAATAGGCATAATTTTAATATTTATATTCGACGCAATTCCGACAACTCCACTATTGTCATTTGCCGCTGCTATCACACCAGCTACGGCTGTGCCATGTCCGTTATCATCTGTTACATTGCTGCTTCCTCTGCGTGACACAAAATTCCATCCTCTAATATCGTCCCTATAACCATTATTATCACTGTCAGTTCCGTCCGAAGCCTCATCCTCATTCTGCCATATAACATTCTTAAGCTCATCGTTAGTGTAATCAATACCGGTATCAACTACCGCTACAACAACTTCTTTTGTTTTTACGGATGCATTCTGAGCATTGTCTATCTCGTCCCATGCTCCCTGCGCATTAAGGTCAATATCTTCAACTGCTTTTATATTTGCATCTTCAACGTCAGTCTCCGGATTTTCAAAAGTTCCGTCGTTTTCCAATGCCCATTGCTTTCCTTCTTTATAATAATCCGTCACTTCACTATTCTGGGATGCTATGTTGAATTTATAATCCGGCTGTGCAATCTGAATATCAGAACTGTACTTTTTCGTTATTTCTATAACTTTTTTAGTGTCTTCCTGAGACTTTATGCGATAAACCTTTATAAGTTCATCAATATCTTTTTCTTTTTCAGCATATTTTGAAAGTTCGGCAGGTTCCTTTACATTATTCCTATATTCGATTATGATGCGATTATCATTCTTATAATAATCTTTTTCTTTATCGACAATAACCGTATTCTTTAACTCGCCGTTTTCATCAAGCCAGTCATCATTGTCGTCTGCCGTATTTGAACCTGCTTTTGTTTCCGATTGGTTTAAAAGATTAATTTTATTACTGCTGCTTTTTAAATTGTAACTTTCTTTTTGTGATATAGATTGCTGTGTGTTTCTTCCTATAATAATATCTGAAATATCTGTTGACTTGCCAAATGCCAGAACAAGTGCGATACATAAAATTCCCGATATTGCTTTTTTATGTATTCCATGCATATATTAGACCTCCTTAATTTATGCATAGTATACAATTTTTCTTTGTCATTTTTGTGAATTTATACCTCGTATATTATACCTTCACTGCAATTTTTATAATTGCCCGGTATTTTGTCTGTCAGGATATGTATTTCTCCGAAATCAGCAAATTTAACTGATGATACATTATCAAATTTTTCACTGTCAGTCAGGATATATTTTATATTGCACTGCTTTAATGCAGTCTTTTTCACCAATGCTTCGTTAGGGTCGGGCGTCGTAAAACCGTGTCTTACACTCACTCCATTTGTTCCAAAAAATCCCTTTGTAAAATTATAATTCTGAATAGATAAAATTGCTTCATTTCCAACGACAGCTTCTGTCGTTCCTTTCAATTCGCCACCTACAAGTATTACATGAAAACCTGATACGGCTAACTTTTTGGCATGTGCAACTGCATTTGTAACGAATGTTGCATCTTTCTGTTTTATATAATCTATCATGTAACCTGTTGTTGTTCCGGCATCAAGGTAAATAAAGTCAGTAGGTTCAATCATTGCTGCCGCATTCTTCGCTATACGTCTTTTCTCTTCTTCATTAACACGAAGTTTTTGGGAAACAGAAAGTTCTTTTGCATTATAATTTGAATTTATTGCTATCGCACCGCCAAATACTTTTACAAGCTGTCCTTCACTGTCAAGCACCGTCAAATCTCGTCTTATTGTTGACTCTGAAATTCCAAGTGCATCTTTTATTTCAGTAACCGTAACACTTTTCTTTTCCTCAAGCATCTTTAATATCATCTGCTGCCTTTTCTCTACTAACATTTCAATAATCCTTTCATTTATTATACCAAAGTAAACCCCCGAATACTCTTTGAAAGTATCCGAGGGTTTATTTACTTTTCAGATTTGCTTACATATTATAAGTTTTCTTTCATAAATGCAGAAATTTTTTCGTATGCTGCATCTTCGTCTTCACCATCAAAGCTTAACACAACTTCCATGCCGCCTTTTATTCCAAGACCCATGATAGCAAATATCTTTTTGCAGTCACCTTTCTTTCCGTCTTTTGAAATATTAACATTACAAGAAAATTCCTTTGCAAGTTTTACAAGTTCTCCTGCCGGACGAGCATGAATTCCCTGTGGGTCTGTAACTGTGTAAGTAAATTCTTTCATAATAATCCTCATTTCTGCACACGTTTTGTGTATATCAGGACTTATGCCAAGTGTGCCCAGACACAAATCCGGTGTACGAAAATTTAATTTTCACACTATATGCTGCTTTCAATAATCGAGTTTTTTGTTCTTTTTTCTTTGTAAATTTATATTACCATAATTTTTTTACATGGTCAAAATACACTTTTACCATTTTATTCTGTCAAAAAGTTTTCTTCAATTTCTTAATGCCTCCTATGCTATTTTCTTTTTAAGTACACCGAGCAATGCTGTCGAAACAATTGTTCCTGCTACAAGTGATACAAGGTAGAGCCATGAACCTCCAACAACAGGGAATACAAATATTCCGCCATGTGGTGCCATAAGTGTACAGTTAAATACCATGCTGAGTGCTCCTGCCACACCTGAACCGATGATACATGAAGGTATTACATGCAGTGGATCTGATGCTGCGTAAGGTATCGCACCTTCTGTAATAAATGCAAGTCCCATTACAAAGTTTGTAGGACCGCTTTCTCTCTGCTCTTTTGTAAACTTATCTTTAAATAACATTGTTGCAAGTGCTATAGCACATGGTGGAACCATACCACCAATCATAACAGCCGCCATAATATCATAATTTCCGGCTGCTATGGAATTTATGCCAAATACATAAGCTGCTTTATTGAATGGACCTCCCATATCAATTGCCATCATTCCGCCTAAAATAAATCCGAGAAGGATCTTACTTGAACCTCCCATTCCGCCAAGCCATGAATTAAGTCCTGTATTTATAACACCCATAACAGGCTCCACAATATAGTTCATTCCCAATCCCATTATAAGAATACCTACAACAGGATAAATAAGTACCGGCGCAAGTTTTTCAAGTGCTTCCGGAAGTTTCTCACATACTTTTCTAAGAAGAATAATTACATATCCTGCAATGAAGCCTGCTGCAATAGCACCAAGAAAACCTGATTTTCCATTATATGCAATCATTCCACCTACAAAACCAAGTGCAAGTGCAGGCCTGTCACCGATTGCCATTGCTATAAAACCTGCCAATACAGGAAGCATAAAATTAAATGCGAGTCCGCCAATGTTCTTAAACATTGCAGCAACCGGTGTAATCGTACCAAAGTTTGAACGTTCCTCAACTGAAAGTGATGATATGTCAACTGACAATCCGTCAATAAGGAATGCTATTGCTATAAGTATACCACCGCCTACTACAAACGGAAGCATATGAGATACACCATTCATAAGCTGTGTATATATCTTATGCCCTATACTTCCTCCTGATGTCTCTTTGCTCTGGCTCTCTGATGCATTTGCTGCATGGTAGACAGGTGCATCGCCGTTTACTGCTCTCTTTATAAGTTCATCAGCTTTATTTATACCATCTGAAACCTGACACTCAATAACTTTCTTTCCGTCAAATCTCTCCATAGGAACTTTTGCATCTGCCGCAACGATAATGCAGTCAGCCTGTGCAATATCACTGTCTGTAAGTACATTCTTTGCCCCACCGGAACCTCTTGTCTCTATCTTGACATTTACACCTGCTGCACTTGCAGCTTTCTCAATTCCTTCTGCTGCCATGTATGTGTGTGCTATTCCTGTCGGGCATGATGTAACTGCGAGAATTTTCTTTCCCAATTCATTAGGCACATTTGTTTTTTCAAGCCTCTCATCAATATCCGGTTTCTCATCATCAGCTTTATCTATAATTGCAAGAAATTCTTCAACTGATTTTGCCTGTCTGAGGGATTTGGAAAACTCCTCATCCATCATAAGCACAGATAACTTGCTAAGCACATCGAGGTGCACATTATCCTCTGTATTTGGTGCCGCAATAAGGAAAAGAAGTGTTACCGGTTCGCCATCAAGAGAGTCAAAATCAACTCCATTCTTAATAACCATTGCCGCAAGTCCCGGCTTGTCAACTGCATCACACTTTCCATGCGGAATTGCAATTCCCTCACCAATTCCTGTTGTGCTTTCTTCTTCTCTCAGATAAACCTGCTTTTTGTAAGCTTCTCTGTCGTTTATCTTGCCGCTTTTTACCATGAGGTCTATAGCCATATCAAGTGCTTCCGACTTAGACCCAGGTGCAAGGTCAAGACTTATACTCTTTACATCCAATAAATCTGTTATTCTCATGCTCATCTCCATCCTTTCTTCTGTAAACCTTTAAACGGTTATACTAAATATTTTAAATCCACCCTCTTAAGTGACTCCTCAACTTCCGGTTTTGTTGCTAAGTAATCAGACGCCGCACTCGCACCGCCTGTTGCCATAGCCATACTGAATGCATAATCATAATTTTTCTTTTCAAGCCAGCCTGCTATAAAGCCTGCAACTGAAGAATCCCCTGCTCCCACTGAATTTTTAACTACAGTTGTAGTTGCCTTTGTCGCAACAACCCTGCCGTCATCACTTACCAATACTCCACCTTTTCCTCCCATGGAAACAAGAACATTTACTGCACCCATCTCCTGAAGTTTCTTTGCGTATGGTACCACATCATCCCACTCTGACAGCTCAACATCAAATATTTCTCCAAGCTCATGATGATTTGGCTTTATTAAAAATGGGTGATATTTCAATACGTTTAATAAAAGGTCTTTCGTCGCATCAACAATTATAGTGACTTTCCTGTCATAAAGTTTTTCCATAATCTGCTCATAAATGTCAGATGGCATCGTTGCCGGAATACTTCCCGCAAGTACAAGAATGTCCCCTTCTTTAAGAACCATCAATCTTTCCATGAGCATGTCAAGCTGCTCTTTTGGAATATCAGGACCCTGACCGTTTATTTCCGTTCCGTCAATAGATGAAAGTTTAAGATTTATTCTTGATATTCCTTCTTTCATCTTTACAAAGTCTGTATGAATACCAGTCTCTTCCAGTTCCCTGACAATCTCATCTCCGGTAAATCCTGCTACAAATCCAAGTGCTGTACTGCTTATTCCAAGATTTTTCAAAACAATTGAAACATTTGTACCTTTTCCACCCGGGAGCATAAGTTCACTCGATGTACGATTTGTATAACCAAGTTTAAAGTCATCAACTGTAACAATATAATCCAGCGAAGGATTTAAAGTAACCGTATATATCATATTCGTCCTTTCTGCCGTTTCTCATAAACGACTGTTTTTGATTTGTTGAACACATTATACAATCATATCCAATCAAAATCAATCAAATTTATTCACAAATCACCAACTTATTTTTTGTGCAATATATACAAAAAAAGAGCAAATACCTCTTATAGTATCTGCTCTCTTTATATAATTATTCTTTTTTTCATTCATTTACGCTCAAATTCATTATAACTAAGTCACTTTTTATTTTTCAAAAAAAAGAAGCCTTTCAAGACTTCTGATAAGCAATGCGGAAGAAGGGACTTGAACCCTCACGTCGTTGCCAACACTAGATCCTTAGTCTAGCCTGTCTGCCAATTCCAGCACTTCCGCATTTATTTCTGTTCGTTGTCACGAACAAGATATATACTACCAGCTTTTTTTACAGTTGTCAACACTTTTTTTCATATTTTTATAATTTATATTTTTACTATTCGACATATATAAACCGATTTTCTTTTCCGTTTCACTTGTCTTTTAGTACACTATAATGATATAATTTAACATATAATATTTATTAAAGGGGTGGCTTTTTAAGCCTGTTTGAATTGATTTACATATATAATTTATGTTAAAGAGGGGGTGGACTGAAATGAAAACAAAAAAAGTATTTACCGCTAATCTCGTACCCGGAATGGTCATCGCAGAAGCAGCATACACAAGCGACAATCATCTGGTTATACAGAGCAATACCGAGATTACTGAAGATATAATTGATAAATTAAAATATTATTCAATAAAGACGGTTCGCATATATCTGAATGAACCTAATGAAACAAATAAATCCAAAACAAATAAAATTGAACCAACTTATTTTGAACGAATTGAACAATCCGAAGATTTTAAAAAATTTCAAAACGAGTTTAATGCCTGTCTTGAAGGTTTTCAAAAAACACTTAACAATATAATTATCAAAAGTAGTGATGGACTTATCGATGAGATGCTCTCCGAGATTGAAAGTGTCTTAGAAAAATCAAGAAACCCGCTCCATTTGCTTGAAATGATGCAGTGTATGCGTGGATATGATGACCTTACATATACACATTCCATCAATGTTGCACTCATAAGCAATGTTATAGGAACATGGATGAACCTTGGTCACGACGATATAGAAACCCTGATGATTGCGGGTATGCTTCATGATATTGGAAAACTGCGTATTCCTCCTGAAATCATCCAAAAACCGGGACGTCTTACTGATGAAGAATATGAGATAGTCAAAAAGCATCCTCAATATGGATATGACATTTTGTCTACGAAAAACCTTAATCCAAAAATAAAGCTTGTTGCGCTCCAGCATCATGAAAGATACGATGGAAAAGGTTATCCATACGGCTTAAAAGGAAATGAAATAGACCTTTTTTCCGGAATAGTTGCCATTGCGGATGTCTATGATGCCATGACTGCCGACAGAGTTTACAGAAAAGGTATTTGCCCGTTTCCTGTTCTTGAACATATGGAACTTCAAAAAGAGTTATACGAACCGGGTGCTTTATTTAAATTTATCGAAAAAACAGTCGAGGCATACATCAACACAGAAGTTCTTCTCTCAAACGGTGATGTCGGACGTGTTGTTTTATTAAACAAAAGTTTTCTTTCAAGACCGATTGTTATATCCGGTGATAAAACTTATGATTTATCTAAAGATTTTCATTTACAGATTGAAGCTTTACTTTAAATTTGGAATTCTATAGTAAAAATAGCCGCAGAAAACACGATAAAATCGTGATATTCTGTGGCTATTTTTTTTGAATATTTTAAGCAGTGTTTGAAGTTGCCTTATACTCTATAATTTAGGCAGATATATAAACATAAGATACGCCCATCTTGCTACCATTCCCGTTATGATAACAACTATCTGAAGTATAATATCAAACCATTTTCTCTTTACTTTCTGCTCTCCTGTTTTTGCATCTTCCTCTATGAGGTCAATTTTTGGGGAACTTCTCTTTATAATCCATATATAAAAACCTACAACAACAAAATATCCCAAAAACATTACCGCACCCAGAAGCTGTGACAAACCGTCACCTTTAGGGCTGTATGCCGCCGCACTTCCCGATGCATTTATCAGCTTTGTGAAAGCAGAATAAAGATAATCGAGAGAAATATATCCCAATACCAGACTGATAACAGAAAAAATCAATCTCTTCCACCATTTCATCATGCGATAATTCCTCCCGTTCAATGCTTTCTACGCATATTCATCAAAATTCATTCCCGACAATATCATACTATCTCTCTCCATTTTTGAAATTTCGTATGGATTGTCAGTGTTGTTATATGAAACGCTCTGCATATCTGCATATCTTGCCTTAACTTCATTCGCTTCTTTTGTGTCATATGTTTCACTTGTTTTGTCATCACCATAAACTACAGCATACTTTGCTTTGTTCTCCTGTTCTTCAACCGCAGGTGTCCGATTTATCTTTTTTACCGGCGTAACAGGACTATTCTGTACCTGATTAAAATTTGAATTTCCGTATGTGTATATACTGCTTATATTGTTTACGTTATTTATACCACTAATCTGCATATACATCCCTCCTAATTATCTTCAATTATACTCTCCATTTTCATTCAATGCAAGGGATTTTGCTATTACGAATTACTTTCGCTGCAGCTGGCAATATAAACTTTCCGGCTCATCGACCGACTCTCGTCTCAGAAAATATCATACAACTTCTATCTCCATATCAAACGGATTCAAAGTAATTTTCTCTTTGCCGATTACGACTTCCTGCTTTTTTTCTGTATTATTAAATATGAAACGCCACTTCTTTTCTCCGTAACGATAAGTTATTTCTACTCCTTTCGGAAGGTTTTCTACAATATCAAGTCCATGTTCTTCTGCCATTGTTTTAGCAAAGCCAATGCTTGCGTCACGGTTTAATACGCTTGCAAAATAATACACTTCTCCATTGCCATATTTGTTTCTGGTGACAGCGGGAGCATCCTTATAAAACTGTTCATTATATCTTGCGAGAACTTCCACATTATCATTTTCTTCTATAATGTCACACCAGCGTTTTCCGTAAATAATATTGTTTTGTTCATCTCTTATCGCAACTTTCATTCCATCAGGAAGTACATCATATTCAGTCACTTTTATTCCCGCAAGTTTTGAATAAACTGTAGGAAGTTGTTCCATAATGCATTTATTGTTATAATCCCTTTCGCCGGAACGATTTGTCAAAATGACTGCTGCCCCATTGTCCGCCGCTTTATATAAATTTGCTGTTGTCTCCTTATTCTCAACAAACATCGTTGGTGCAACTATTATTTTGTAATCATCAAGGTTTTGCGTCTGATTTATAATATCAACTCCAAGTCCAAGACAGGTAAATGCATCGTGCCATTGCTTCATCTGCTCAAAATAATGCATTTCCTGAGCCTGATGCTGATTTTTAAATGCATACTCATTATCAGACGAATACAATATTGCAATTTTATTTCTGCAGACCGTTGTGCTAAGTCCCTGAATTTCTTTTACTTTATTGCATAATTCACAAAATTCTTTATATCTTCTTCCCGGGACATTACTGTGGTCTATTATTCCCTGCCAGTACATTTCAGCTCCTGAGACTGCTGTTCTCCATCTGAAATGAATAACCGCATCTGCACCGTGCGCTATTGCCTGAAGCGAATACCCTTTAAGCATTCCGGGCTGTATTGCCCTTGACATCGGCGTCCAGCTTCCTACTATTCCACTGAGCTGCTCCATAATCCAAAAGTTCTTATTCTTAATTCCACGCATAAGGTCAAGATGAAATCCGTGTGAGTAAAGTGTTTCTTCATCTTTTGGCAATGTTATTGCCGGATAATTGTCAAATGAAACAATATCAAGTTCATTAAACATATCATAAAAATCCGGCATGTTAGCACACAGCCATGTATTTGTTGTGATAAGTTTATCAGGTGAAATTTTTCTTATTATATCCGACTGGAATGCCACATAATCGCATGTACTGTCAGACGCATATCTGTTAAAATCAAGATTAAGTGACGGATTAAGCCATTTGTCATTTTCATTCATAGGAGGCATAACCTGTGAAAAATCACTGTATTCACCACTCCATACATTGTTCCCGTATGCCTTATTTACTGTCTGAACTGTTCCGTATTTTTTTCTGACCCAGTTTCTGAAGCTTTCTTTGCAAACATCACAGCAACAATGATTTGCTTCAAGTTCATTATCTATCTGATAACCAATTACGCTTTTATTATCTTTGTATCTGTCTGCCATCTTAACTATAATCTTTTTTGAAAGTTCCCTGTAAACAGGACTGTTAAGACAACGGTGTCCTCTTATCCCTGTCTGAATTTTCTTTCCCGTCTTGTCAACCTGAACAATTTCGGGATACTTTTCAAAAAGCCACTGCGGAGGTGTGTTTGTCGGGGTACACAAAATCACATACATATCCCTCTCGCCGAAAAGTTGTACGGCTCTGTCAAGCCATTCAAAGTCAAATTTTTCCTCCTCCGGTTCAAGTCTGCACCATGCAAACTCTGCCATTCGCACAATTTTAACCCCGGCGTCATACATCATATCCGCATCCTTAACCCAAAGAGCCTCATCCCAGTGCTCAGGATAATAATCCACACCTATATTTATACCCTCAGGAAAATTTACAATATTATTATCTGCCATTTGTACCTCACTTTTCTAATATTCCAATTTTTTAATCTCCAAAAGCTGGTCTCTGAGTTTTGCTGCCAATTCAAAATTAAGTTCTGCCGCCGCTGTATGCATCTGTTTCTTAATTTTTGCGACAAGCTTATCGATTTCTTTTTCACTCATCGACTCAATGTCTTTAACTATATCGTCACTGCTTGTTTCTACCTTCTTTGAAATACTTATCAAATCTCTGACGGCTTTTTTAATAGTCTGCGGTGTAATTCCATGTTCCTCATTATATTCTGCCTGTATTTTTCTTCTTCGATTTGTCTCATCTATGGCATTTCTCATAGAATCAGTTATGACATCCGCATACATGATAACTCGTCCGTCTGCATTTCTCGCCGCTCTTCCTATCGTCTGAATAAGTGAAATCTCTGAGCGCAAAAATCCCTCCTTGTCGGCATCAAGAATAGCCACAAGTTCAATCTCAGGAATATCAAGTCCCTCTCGCAAAAGATTGATCCCCACAAGTACATCGAATACATCCATTCGCATATCTCTGATTATCTCTGATCTCTCAAGCGTATCTATATCAGAGTGAAGATATCTTACTCTTATTCCAATCTCTTTAAGATAATTTGTAAGATCCTCCGCCATCTTCTTTGTAAGTGTATTTATCATAACCTTATTTCCGGCATCAAGTGTTTTTCTTATCTCCCCCACAAGGTCATCAATCTGTCCTTTTACAGGTTTAACCGTAATCTCAGGGTCAAGCAAACCCGTTGGTCTGATAATCTGCTCAACCCTTGCAAGTTCATGCTCTTTCTCATATACATTCGGTGTTGCTGAAACAAAAAGCATCTGATTTATGTGGCTCTCAAATTCATCAAAGTTGAGAGGTCTGTTATCAAGTGCCGATGGCAGTCTGAAACCGTATTCTACGAGTGTATTTTTTCTTGAACGGTCACCTGCATACATTCCCCTTATCTGAGGTATCGTGATATGAGACTCATCAACCATGATAATAAAATCATCAGGGAAATAATCTAACAACGTATGCGGTGGCTGTCCCGGCTTTAATCCCGACAAATGTCTTGAATAGTTTTCTATCCCCGAACAAAATCCAGTCTCACGAAGCATCTCTATGTCAAAATTTGTTCTCTCAGAAATTCTTTGTGCCTCAAGAAGTTTATCCTGGCTTCTAAATTCTTTTACTCTGTATTCAAGTTCATTTTCAATGCCTATAATGGCTCTGTTCATATTGTCTCTGTCTACTACATAATGTGATGCCGGGAATACTACCATGTGTTCAAGTTCAGCTTTTATCTCTCCAGTCAGTACATCTATCTGAGTAATTCTGTCAACTTCATCCCCGAAAAATTCAACTCTAAATGCCATATCCGACTCCGAAACCGGAAATATTTCAAGCACATCACCACGAACTCTAAATGTACCACGTTTAAAGTCCATGTCATTACGCGCATACTGAATTTCAACAAGCTTTTTAATAACCTCATCCCTGTCTTTCATCATACCAGGTCTTAAAGACACTGTCATGTTCTGATAATCTATCGGACTTCCAAGACCGTATATACATGAAACACTCGCTACAATGATAACATCTTTTCTCTCTGTCAGTGCGGCTGTAGCTGAATGTCTCAATTTATCTATCTCGTCATTTATAGATGAATCCTTTTCTATATAAGTGTCTGATGACGGAACATACGCCTCCGGCTGATAATAGTCATAATAAGACACAAAATATTCAACGGCATTTTCAGGAAAGAACTCTTTAAATTCTCCATACAGCTGTGCCGCCAATGTTTTATTATGCGCAATTATAAGCGTCGGCTTATTCAATTTTTCTATGATATTTGCCATTGTAAAAGTTTTTCCTGAACCTGTAACCCCAAGCAACGTCTGGAACTGGTCACCCTCTTTAAACCCCTTCACCAATTCTTCAATAGCCTGCGGCTGGTCGCCGGTCGGTTTATATTCAGAATGTAATACAAAATTATCCATATTGTCATGCCTCCTCTTCAAACGATTAGTAATTCTACCTTACATCACCTGTTTTTTCATCAGCCTTCCGGCTAACGAAATAAGTTTTCAAAATAATCAAGAGCAGCTTCCACCTGATTATCAACTTTTATTCCCGTCTCTTTTAATTTCGTCATTTTCCCTGTATATTCAACTTTCATATCAGGTTCAAATCCTTTTCCGTGAATATTGTTCCCTTTCGGCGTGTAATATTTTGATGTTGTAAATTTTATTGCTGTTTTGTCCTGAAGTTCAAATGATGACTGTACTATACCCTTTCCAAAAGTCTTTGTCCCTATAAGCTTTGCCTTTCCATAATCCTTAAGTGCACCGCTAAACACCTCAGACGCACTTGCGGAATTGCCATTTACAAGTATGACAATAGGTACATTTACCTCCTGTTTATCCTTTGTGTAATATTCCTGTGCCATACCTTGCTTATCTTTTGTGTAAACCACAAGTTCTTTCGGAAGCAGCCTGTCAAGCATTCCTATTGCAGTATTTAAAAGTCCTCCGCCATTGTCCCTAAGGTCAATTATAAGACCTTTTTCACCTTTATTCTCCAAATCGTCAACAGCTTTTATAAATTGTTTCTCAGTTACCTCTTCAAAACCGCTTACAGAAATATAGCCTATATTATTATCAAGCATCTTGTATGAAACAGTATTATCCCTTATCACTTTTCGCTCTATTTTCATCTTTAATAACTGAGCAGCATTTTTCCTTTGCAGTGCAATTTCAACACTTGTGCCCTCTTTTCCTTTTACTTTTGACACAATATATGAAATATCTTTGTTTTCAATATTTTCTCCGTCAACCTCGACCAAAATATCCCCCTTTTTTACTCCCGCTTTTTCAGCAGGTCCGCCGGACACAACACCTATTATAGTGAGAACACCTGTCTTTGAATTTTGAGACATATATGCGCCAATTCCACAAAATACGCCGCTTGATTTTTCAGAAATATCCTCATATTCATCCTTTGTATAATATGCCGCATATTTGTCATCAAGACCATTTAATATTCCCTTATATATCGAATCCGCCATCTTTTCATAATCTATATTATTCAGATAATACTTATCTATATAAGCAGACAGCAGATTTACCTTATCTTTAATTTTTTCCGCCTGCTCATCCGTAACCTGGCTGCTGCCTGTTTTTATTGCTGAATTTAAATCAAGCCTGCCTGTATACAATCCAACCGTTACAAGCACAACAAAACAGGTAACAGTCACTATAACTCCCATTAAAACGCCTTTTATATAACTTAATGTTTCTTTTTTATTATTCATATAATCACTCTTCCAATCAGTTTTTGATATTGTTTACTGCTAATAAAATATATATGTTGTTGGTTTCAAAAATATTTTACCCCTGTCTCCGGCAGTGTCAGCTCGATGGCATCTGCGGCAACAGGGGTATTTTTTATTTTTCAATATTAAAACTCAAATGTTTCCATATATTTCATATATTTAACAACCATCAACGCAATCTTAAATGTAATCGCATCATCAAACACTCTCAAATCAAGTCCTGTGCTCTTTTCGAGCTTGTCAAGTCTGTATACGAGTGTATTTCTGTGAATGTAGAGCTGTCTTGATGTCTCTGATACATTCAGGCTGTTTTCAAAAAATTTGTTTATCGTTGCGATAGTTTCCTCGTCGAAATCGTCCGGTGTCTTGTCACCGAATATCTCACCTATAAACATCTTGCAAAGGGGCATTGGCAGCTGATATATCAATCTTCCTATTCCAAGACTGCTGTATGCAATAACATTCTGGTCACTATAGAAAATCTTTCCTACGTCAAGTGCCATCTTTGCTTCCTTGTAAGAACGTGAGACATCTTTTATCTCATTTACGATAGTTCCATAAGACACATGAACACTTATCATCGCCTCTGTGTTTAACATATCAAGAATGACATTTGCTGTCTTATCCATGTCCTCATAGCCTTCATTTTCTTGAAGCTCTTTGACAAGAATAATATTTTTTTCATCAACCTGAGTTATAAAGTCTCTTGTCTTTCCTGCAAATAATCCCTTTACAGTTTCTAAAGCGTTTGAATCTTTTTCATTTTTTGTCTCTATCAAAAATACTACTCTATTTACACTTGTGTCTATATGAAGTTTCTTTGCACGATTGTAAATATCAACCAAAAGAAGATTATCAAGCAAAAGATTTTTTATGAAATTATCTTTATCATAGCGTTCCTTGTATGCAACAAGAAGGTTCTGAATTTGAAATGCCGCAAGTTTTCCGACCATATACACGTCATCACTGTCACCCTTTGCAAGAATAACATATTCAAGCTGATGGTCATCAAAAACTTTGAAAAACTGGTACCCCTGAAGTACCTGACTGTCTGCCGGAGACTCTACAAATGCCATAACTGCATCTTCATACTCTTCAACATTATTTATTGTCGTAGCTAATGCTTTCCCCTCTGTGTCCATAACACATATATCAATTCTGGTAATATTCTTAAGTCCATCTATTGTTGTCTGTAAAACCTGATTAGATATCATATATTCCCTCCAACATTTATCATCTATATTTTACTTGCCGCCGTTTACACTATAAAACTACACAGCATCCTACTTTTTAACTCTATTATTAAACTATACCATCAATTTGCACAAAAGTAAATACTACATAAAACAATATATCCATATTTACCATATCATCATACTAAAAAATTGTGCATTTTAACAAAAACCACCTTCCCTGTAAAAATATATATCATAAAATTCACGTCCAAAAAAGAACCGTCACAAAATCGTGACGGTTCTTTAAATAGAACTGTATATTTAAAATACATAACATTCTTTTAAAACTAGTTTGTAATAACTTTCTCTGTTTCCTTGTCGAATACATGAATCTTGCTTGTGTCAAGCGCAATCTTGATTGTATCGCCAGGACGAGCTGTTGTACGAGGATTTACACGAACTGTGATGTCAAATCCTTCTACTGTGAAGTATAAGAATACTTCGGCACCAAGCATTTCGTAAACTTTTACAGTAGCTTCAAGAACATTGTCTGTACCGTTGTTTACATAAATCTCTTCATCCTTGATATCCTCAGGACGAATACCCATGATAACATCCTTATCAATATATCCGCCTTCAACAAGCTTCTCAGCTTTTCCTTCAGGAAGTTTAACTGAGTATGTACCAAACTCAAGTTTAACGTCTGAACCGTCTTTAACTGCTTTACAGTTGATGAAGTTCATCTGAGGTGATCCGATGAATCCTGCTACGAATACGTTGCAAGGTTTTGTATAAAGGTCGATAGGTGAAGCAACCTGCTGCATAACACCATCTTTCATAACTACGATACGAGTACCAAGTGTAAGAGCCTCTGTCTGGTCATGTGTAACGTAGATGATAGTAGCTTCAAGTCTCTGATGAATCTTAGAAATCTCTATACGCATCTGTACACGAAGTTTTGCATCAAGGTTTGATAAAGGCTCATCCATAAGGAATACCTTAGGATTACGAACGATTGCACGACCCATAGCAACACGCTGTCTCTGACCACCTGATAAAGCCTTTGGCTTACGGTCTAAGAGATGCTCAATATCAAGAATCTTTGCTGCTTCATGAACAAGCTTGTCAATCTTCTCCTTTGGAGTTTTTCTAAGTTTAAGACCAAATGCCATGTTGTCATAAACTGACATATGAGGATAAAGAGCGTAGTTCTGGAATACCATCGCGATATCTCTGTCTTTTGGCTCTACATCATTTACAAGAGTATTTCCAATCCATAACTCACCTGAAGAAATTTCTTCAAGACCCGCAATCATACGAAGTGTTGTAGATTTACCACAACCAGAAGGTCCTACGAAAATGATGAACTCCTTGTCTGCGATGTCAAGATTGAAATTTTTAACTGCCTGAAATCCGTTTGGATATGTTTTACAAATGTTTTTTAAAGATAAACTTGCCATTATATGTTTCCTCCTAAATTTTATACAATTCGTTTAAGCTGAATATGATGCAGCCATTTGAATGAAATCATCAAACACTTTGCAATCATATTATATAGTGTGATTTGCCTGTCACATCTTTCATGTTTGTATAATACACTATCTTGAAATATTTTACCATAGGATAAATAGCCAAATAAATTTTTGACTTTTTGTGCAAAGAGTATATAAATAAGATTTATTATATTTTTTTTGCCGTTTTATTATTAAATGTCACAATATTTTCACTCTCAAACTGTCTGTTTTAACCAAAAACGATATTGTTTTTGGTTAAAATAGTCAAATTATTCGTCTTTTTTGGTGTTATATATGTCAATTCTTTTCCTAAAAAATTTCGCCTTAAAAAATTTCTGAGGTATTCTCTCTATAGCAATCTTTTCATATATGCCCGCTAACCCGATTTTTCTTATCCATGACGGAATTTTTTTTTCTTCTGCCATTATTATTTGTGCAACTCCACCAATAGCAACACATAATTTTGAGTTTAACAAATTCGCATGCTCCATAATCCAGCTTTCCTGAACGCCTATTTTTAAATCAACAAGCAAAATGTCAGGTATACAGCTGTTTATTTCATTTACCATTGCTGCATCCTCCACCTCTTCGCTGTATACACACGAACCTATAATACGAAGCTCAGGCTGATTTTTTTTGCAGTAATTTCTGAGATTTTCCACATCCTTGCCGCTGTCTGTCACTATGTATATAGTTCTGTCCTGCTTCTGAAGATTTTCAAGCATAATCCCAAAACTTTTGCAGCTCACAACCATACCGGCATCCTTCAAAATATCTATTTTATAATTTGTCAGAAGAGCTTCCTCTCCCGGCAGAAAAAGTTCCGCTCTGTCTACAAGTTCATGATATTTTTCATTTTCTGCAGCTTTGTTAAGAATGTCAGCTGACGCAAAAAATATTACATCCAGCTTGTCATCATTAAGATATGTATTTATTTTTTCTATAAAAACATCATTGCTGAGCATATCAATTTCAATGCCCATAACATTTACAACCGATTGCATAATATACCATGCCTTTCCTAAATACTTACCTGCACATTCAGCTATATACACTGTTTTATGCGGTAAAGTTAAAAATGCACGTCAACAAATCTGTAGCGTGCATTTTAAATTTGCTATTCTATATCAATTATTAGCATCAGCTGTTCCTATAATAATCTTTATATCATATCCGGTATCAACTGTTCCTGTCTCAACAACAGGATTGCTAAAATATTTCACCAAATCTTTACCAACACCATCTTCCTTTACAATAATCTTTGTCTGCGTCAATGTAGCAGCTGTGTAATCACCAATTTTCTTTACTTTATATCCCGCATTTGTAAGCGTAGTTTTTGCAGCCGTTGCAAGACCTCCTATCTGACTTCCGTTTAATACAATTATACTCTTTCCTTTTGATGATTTTGTCGAAGTTTTTGCAACTTTGTTAAATACCTGTGCCTGAGTATATGTTGTAGTGTTATTTACAAGGTTATTTATAAATGATTTTGATGCTTTTGTATCTACCGCAAATATTTTGTCGGAGTATTTGCCCGGAATCCCCCAATAGTGAATCAAATCCGGATCCATTTTTTCATAACTTTCCACATAACCAATTTTATTATAGACAGTAAGATTTGAATCCACTCTCTCATACTGATCCTTTATAAACTCGGCTATCTTGTTCTGATCACCCTTTATATCTTTAAGCTGATTCACATAACTTCTGCTTGCAACATTTATTTTTTCCGTAACCGTAACAGATTTTTCACTGCTTGACTCCGCAAGTGATAACGGTTTAAATTTCACTTCTGTATTTCTTCTTGAATAATGATTAAGATATGTTTCCTGGTCTAATACCGTGTAATAACTAATCTTTACACCAAGCATTTTCTCTATAATAAGTTCTCCATAACCATACGCGTCCTCGTCATTCTGAAAATACTGTTTAAGTCTCCCTATTCTTATTATCTGAGGTATCTCCTGATTAACTGTACTAAGTTTCTGATACATCTCAGTCGGTATCGTATAATCTGTTCCGACAGGAATAGTTATATAGTCCATATTGTTTGTTTTTGTGTTGCAGATTTCAAGCATAAGATGTGATATCTTATTGTCGTTGCTTACATATATAAGATTTTTTGAAATTTCATCTGTCTGTGCTTCCTCAACAATATCTTTTATTTCATTTGAAGATGTTCCAACATTTTCCGAATTGTTTGAGAGAACCATATATGAAATTTTGTAACTTGCAAAACCTACTGCAATTATTATCGCTATTCCCAATATTGATTTCAATAAGCTCAGGATAAATACCTTTGCTATACTTTTCTTTTTCATGATTGTACCTTTCTAATCTTAATTCTTTTTGTATAATACTTAAAAAACATATGAAGTATTATAACAAAAAAAAAATTCTATGTAAAGCAAAACCCCTATGAGCATAACTTTTTTAAATAAATTGTAATATTTTAACCATTGGATTATAAATCTATCGGAAATAGTATATTTTCTTTACAGCTGACACAATACTTCACAAATATGATATATTAATAACATATGAAGAAAAACACTCTTACTTTTAACACAAATATGAAATGAGGTTATAAATTTATGAATAAAACAGTTGTCGTAACAGGAGCTTCCCGTGGTATCGGCCGTGCCGTTTCTATTTACTATGCACAAAACGGTTTTAATGTATGTATATGCTGCCGCAAAAATTCAGAAATGCTTGAAAAAGTCAGACAGGAGATTTTAAATTATGGTGTTGAATGTATCGCTTATACAGGAGACATAGGCAATTTTCAGAAATGTGAAACATTTTTCAAATTAATTGCACAATCCTATTCTAAAATTGATATTCTTGTAAACAATGCCGGCATCTCACATATAGGTCTTTTGCAGGACATGTCTCCTGACGAATGGCACAATATTGTCGAGGCAAATCTCACTTCGGTATTTAACTGCTGCAAACTTGCAATTCCCATAATGTTAAGCAGGCATGCCGGAAAAATCGTAAATATATCATCCGTTTGGGGATGTGTCGGTGCTTCAACCGAAGTTGCATACTCAGCGACAAAAGGCGGTATAAATTCTTTTACAAAGGCTCTTGCAAAAGAACTGGCTCCAAGCAATATACAGGTCAATGCAATTGCCTGTGGCATTATAGATACGGATATGAACGGCTTCTTAAATGACGACGAATTGCAAAGCGTATTGGATGAAGTTCCAGCCGGACGCATAGGAAAACCGGAAGATGTCGCAAAACTTGCCTTCGATATTACAAATACAAGTGATTATCTGACGGGACAGGTTATAAAACTTGACGGGGGCTGGATATAATTCCCACATATTTTTTCAAATCTAAAACTATTTTGCAGGAACAAAGAGTCGCTTGAGCGGAATGCGTAGCATTTATTTTTTTTCCGCGAAATGCGCATCCTCACGGAATGTTTATTATGTTACAGGAAACGATAAGTTTTCTATAACATAATAAAGGATTCCTCAAAACCAAATCGGAATCCTTTTTATATGTCATTTTATTATTAAATCTACATTTCAACGTAAAAATCTCTTGTTTTCACTATTTCCTGTGGTACATCTACCTTGTCTTTATCCCAGACTCTGAACTTAAGGTCATACTCCTTGGTCTTTTTGCCTATCTCCCTGTTAAATCTTGCCATGGCATCCCTGAACAATGGCTGATCTGCAATCGAATCTCTTATATCTTTTGCAAACGGACAGTATGTAGCCATAATTTCACGGACAGGTTTGCTAAGCAAAAGTCCTCCATGTGCCTCATGCTTAATCCAGTTTTCATAGTCAATAACAAAAACTTCTCTTGTATTGTTTCTGCATTTTTGTATCTGCATTTTGAGCTTGTCCTTCTTATCCTCAGACAATTCTCTGTTTTTTCTGTAAAACTGGACAAAATCACTATATTCACTTGTAAGAGATTTAACCTGGATGTTATTCCATGATGTTCCCTGTATAGTTCTGCAGAGTTCCCATCTGAATCTTCCAAACAGTTTAACCATAGTGGCATCAATATCTGTATCAAGAAATGCCGGAAGCAGAAATCTTCCCTTTGAATTTCTTCTTCTTCCGCTAATCTCCTGCCACATAATAGAATTGCTTCCCGAAATAGGAAGTATTATAAAGTCAGGGAATACCTCTTCCATAATATATTCTTTCTTTATATGTTCACCGTCACCCGTGTAAAGGCTCTCTCTGTAAAATGCCGAATAGTCTATCTGAAGTAGTCTGTGTACTGCCGCATTTATTCTGTCTCCCGACATGTATGTCTTTAAGAGTGATGATGCACAGCCATCCGTAAACAAAAACGGAACAAATGCTGATACCTGACCAAATATAATACGGTGATTTGCCCTGAACATATTGTCAACTTCAAACTCAAACTTGGCATTTCTGTCATTTTTAAGTTTTTCTATCTGCTCATCATTAAGCGCTCCTGTTCTTTTCTGGTCTCTGAGACTCTCCGCATAATCAAGATCAAACTCACTCTTTGACGGTTCTTTTCTTCCCTCCATTATCTCGGTGAGCCACTGTTTCATATCATATACTGCACATGCAGCTCCATTGGTTTCATGTCTTTCAATCGAAAGCAGCTGTTCAAGCAAGTCACTGTTTAAAAGTTTCTCGCTCAAAAAGCCGTATCTCAAAAACAAATCTATGATAAGAGGTGTTTCTTCTTTTGATTTGTAATCCTTCAAAAATACTTTCTTGTAAATCTTATAGTATAGCTTTGCTATACTTCTTCTCAATGTTCTCACATTGTCATCTGTCGAAAATTTATCTTTTAATCTTATAAAGTCAGAAATATATCCGTCAAACTGACCGGCTTCCTCTGAATCAATTTCTGAATATTCAAGAATATATGACAATGCACCATTAAGCTCGCTTATATCGTGATACTCGCTCTCAGTCAACGCAAACTCATCACTTTCTTCATTTCTCGCTGAACCTTCGCCATTTAAAAGATTGCAATATGCATCTTCCATAAATTCATGGTCAATTTCAAGTTCTACGCCTGCTTTGTCAAGCAGAAGATTTTCAAGATTATTTGTGTAATCTATAATATCATCAAACAGTGACATTGCCTCAGTTGATTGTCCACCAACATGCTGAATCGTATTTGTAAGCTGAAACACCTGCATATATAAACTTCTGTCATCTTTTATGAGCGGTTTTGACAATTCCAGAAGATACTCAGTTCCTCTTTCACACTCATCCATAAGAATATTTATCATGCCGACCTGTTCTAAGACATGATAAACTGATATTACTGAACTTGCACCAAAATACTCTTTCTGTATCTGCGGTGCCACCTCACAGCACGCTCTGTAATACATTACTTTATCTATGTCAACAGCTGTTCCATGTTCATATTCCGATATCTCATCTATAGTTCTCAGACTATCAGCTTTTATTCCTGCTTCTTTTGCCATCTCAACATATCTTTCTCTTCCGGAAAGCAGAAATTCATATAACTTATCTGATAATTCAGTGATGCTGTTATATATTATTGAGAGTTCTCGAATCAACCTGCTAAATGATGCCACCATAAGACCAGCGTAATCTTTGTTTGCCTTTATAAGACTTCTTATTGCCTGAGTAAGACGCATTTTAGGAAATGCATACACTAATGCATTTGTCTCAGCAGTGTATGTAACATTGTATGTCTCACTTTTTAAATCACACAATCCTATAAAATTTCCTGAACCTACTACTACATTCACTCCCTCTTTGCTGATGCGTATACGACCTTTTACAACTAGGCTGACTGACGATATATCGTCACCTTTTTCATATATTACAGTATCTTTTATTATCTGATTTACGCTGTTTAGCTTTAATTCCGCTTTCAATGCCTTTCCTCCCTTTTCCTTCAATCCATATATCCCACACCTGAAATTCTATTTCATACCTATTTATTATACAATACTAATGGCTCTATAGTCAATTTAGTAAATGAATAAAATAGAACAAAAAAGGCAAAAACGACAAAAAAAGACAAGGCTCTATGCCTTGCTCAAATATATATATAAATCCGTGCGTCCTGCGTTGAAAATGTCAGTGTGACCGTTACCCCAGCAGTTAACTCGGCTCCGGCTACCTTACGGCACACGAAAATTCTCACTTAGTGCTGCTAGGTTCCCCTCCTGACACGGTTCATGAGTTTCCATTGCGCAAGACCAAAACGTCAACGCCACTTACTGAGGGCAGCATCACAAATGACAAGCCCTAAACAGGACATCACCCCTGCTATAGCGGATTGCAGGTTATAGGGCGCCGCTAATTCCCCGGCTAGCACGGAAGCTTTTACAAAAGCAGATTGCTTTCATCACATTGCTTTCCATAAATTCCTGATTATTCAAAAATAAGGAAACCTTTTAAGATTTCCTTATCTGATATGCAATGCGGAAGAAGGGACTTGAACCCTCACGTCGTTGCCAACACTAGATCCTTAGTCTAGCCTGTCTGCCAATTCCAGCACTTCCGCTCTTTCCTGTTCACAACATTTGTCTGTCGCGAACAAGACATATCTTATCAGTTTTTTTTCAGCTTGTCAACAACTTTTTTTATTTATCTTTAATTTTTTTATTTATTTTTAATTTGCATCAATTTTTCAAAAATTTTGCATGAGGCAATACCGCACAACAGCCCGACTATAAGCCCTCCGACAACATCACTCGGATAGTGCACACACACATAAATTCTTGAAACTGCCATAAGAATTGCTACAATCAGCGCGGCAATTCCTATCTTTCTCGTATTTTTGTTTACAATTGCCGGAACAACTGCCGCAAACGAACTTGCAGTGTGACCTGACGGGAACGAATAATCCGGCTGCGGCGGCACTACACATCTTATATTTTCAAATGCATCATATGGTCTTGTTCTCGCAATAACATTTTTTAATATGCCATTGCATACTATCAAATCAATTATCAATGCCACCGCACACATGATTCCTACTTTCCTTGTATCTGAATATATCAGCAGAGCCAAGGTAAATAATATCCAAATAAGTCCATAATTTCCGAGTGAAGTAAATGCTTTTACAACCCCGTTTAGAACCTCATTTCGCAGATTATCCTGTACATAATACAAAATGTGTAAATCAATCTGTGTAATCCATGAAATCATATTTTTCTCCAATCTTTCGTCTCTATATACGCTTTTCTCTATTTTTTACATCTGTTTTCTGACTACTTTGTATTCATCACCGTTTCTGTAGTAAGGACATGTCTCCCGCTTATTTGTCATAAACCTCACAAAATCGTCCTCATCCATATTCACGTCACATACATACTCTTCATATTCCTCATCGTATGTATAATTTGCACATGTATCACATTCAGACATCTTTTTCCTCCTGAGTTGCTTTTGTTAAAATGAATATCATCTCAAAAAATTGACTTAATTCACTTTTAATATTTATTTTTCCTATTTTTGATTTTAACATAAATCACATGAGTTTTACAATAATTACACTTGCTATCATTCCTGCCAAAGTACAAAAAAGTGCTCCGGGTAATGTCCAGCCTGTTTTTTCAAATGGTTTGTTCTTCTCTGTTGACGTTGCCAGAAAATACACTGAAATTGTGTAGAAAATCGTTTCCGAACAGCTCATAAGTATTGAAGCCAGCATTCCCTCTTCTGAGTCTGTTCCAAATTTTTTAAAAACATCCAGCAATAATCCTGTTGCCGCTGATGATGAAAACATCTTTACCAATGACAGCGGTACAAGCTGTGCCGGAAATCCGATTACCGACAACGGCTTTGACAGCAAATCACCTATTATATCAAGTATTCCCGATGTTCTGAGTATTCCTACCGCCAAAAGCAATCCTATAAGTGTCGGTAAAATTTCATATGTGACTTTGAAGCCTTCTTTTGCCCCTTTTGTAAATGCAGCAAACATATCAATCTTTGTGCTGAGACCAAGAATGACTACTCCAAATATTACCATTGGTATGATAATATTAGACAAATAGTTTATCATAGCATGCTCCTCCTGGAATGTCTGATTATTCCATTGCAAAAATCTAATTTCTTATGTATAATAAATACTTGATAAATTACACTTTTATGATAAGGAGGTCCCATGAATACAGTTTTTATCGCAGATGATGAGTTGATAATCAGACAAGGTATCAAATGTATCATTGATTGGGAGCAACTTGGTTTTGAAATAATCGGAGAAGCATCAAACGGTGAAGATGCTCTCAATTTTATTTTAAGTAAAAAACCTGACCTGGTTCTTATGGATATACGCATGCCAAAAATGCTTGGTCTTGAAGTTGTTGAAAACGCAAGAAAACGAGGCTTTAACGGAAAAGTTATAATTCTCAGCGGTTATACCGATTTTAAATACGCACAGGCAGCGATTAAAAACGGCGTTGACTATTATCTCACAAAACCTATTGATGAAGACGAACTCTACGAGACAGTAAGTGCCATAAGTTCACAGATAAATAAAGAAGCCAAAGAAGAGGAAACTCTTAGTAATTACCGTGACAAAGCAAAGGGCATGATTCTTTTCGACATACTTGCAGGCGTTCCTACAATAAACAATATTGCAGACATGAATATTCACGCTGACATATATCAGGTTGTCATTTACGAAAAATACAGTCATCATGCAACTGAGCTTCCATATAAATTTTCAGATTTGCTTAAAGTTACAAATGAATCAAACAGTTCATATGAAAGCATTGAGATTGAACAAAACGAAGTTATTCTGCTCAAAGGTGCTTTTACACTACATAAATTCCAAGAATTTTTAGAGCATTACAACAGAGAACAAAAACCACAGGAGAACTCTCCTCTCGACTCTCTGTTTATTGCATACGGCAGAGAAGTCACTTCTATTGAGGATGTGCATATTTCTTATGAAGAAGCCCACAAACTTCTTCAGAGAAGGTTCTTCTGTGAAGATAAACAGCATACTATAGGATATGATGAACTCCCGCGTGAGGAACTTGAAAACACTTATGAGATTTCCGACAGCCATTTACAGGAGTACTGTGAAAAACTCACAGGATATATTCAGGCTTCAAAGAGAAATCAGATTGCCGAAACTTTACACGAACTTGAACATAATCTCTTTAACTCAACAAGTGATATTTCAAGAATAAAGCTTTTTTTGACTGATTTATATTTGTCGATAAAAGAAAAAATTTCGCATCTGTACCACAATGCTAATATTGCTTTCCCCGGAAATGCGGAAATCATCGATTATATAGGAAGCAAATATTATCTCTATGAGATAATGCTGTATTTCACCGAACAATTTGACATGATTACCAGAACAATAGGCAATCCTACCAGCGAAGGTGTTATGGACGATATTATACATTATATTGAACACAACTATATGGATAATATCAAACTTGAAAATATTGCACCGCTTTTTGGTTATAACAGTTCATACCTCGGCAAAATCTTCAACAAAAAAGTAGGCGAGGGATTCAATATATTTGTAGACAAAGTAAGGATTAAACACTCTAAAGAGCTTCTCCTTACAACAGACCTCAAAGTTTATGAGATAGCAGAAAAAGTTGGCTATAAAAATGTTGACTATTTCCATACAAAATTTAAGAAATATGTCGAAATGAGCCCTGCTGAATTCAGAAAGAAAAACAAGAATACCATTTGACAAAATATAATGCATATGGTACTATTGCCAACAGTGTTGAAGTTATCGGCACTATGCGGATATGATGGAATTGGCAGACATGCAAGATTTAGGTTCTTGTGCCGTGAGGCGTGCAGGTTCGACTCCTGTTATCCGCATAAACCAACAAAAAGAAGTCCTTTTTATTGGACTTCTTTTTTAATTTTTATTGTGTCTTAAATCTCTCTACCGAATCAGACATATCATTTGCCGCAGTGCTTACTGTCATTGACATTTTGCTTACGTCTTTTACTATCTTCAATACGTCCTCGCCCGCTTTAAGTGTTTCCTCAATATTCTGCATGTTTGTTTCAGCCTGCAGATTCAAATCATTTATGTCATCCGCTATACAAGATGTCTCACCTTCAAGTCTTTCTGTTGCCTCTCTGATATTAGTAACTCCTTCTGCAACGGATTTGATACATCCTTTAACTTTCTCAAAGATTTTTCTTGTATTATTCATATCCTCAGACTGCCTGTTTATCGCATCCTGTACAGTTTCCATAGTCGATATTGTCTTTTCGGAATTCTCACCGAGATTCATAATCATCTTTTCTATATCTGCTGATGCAGCATTACTCTGGTCAGCCAGTTTGCTTATCTCCACAGCTACAACCGCAAAACCTTTTCCGCTTTCACCGGCTCTTGCCGCTTCAATAGATGCGTTAAGGCTCAACAGATTTGTTTCCTCGGCTATCGATGCAATAAGATTTACAGCTTCTTTTATTTTTTCTACAGATATGTCAGTCTCGCTTGTCTGTTTTCTTATTCTTTCTATCGCATCAAGCACTCCTTCATTTGAATTATACAAATCCTTAAGACTGTTGTCTACCTCTCTTCCTGATTTAAGCATATCTGTCGCTGCATCCGAAAGACCGTCAACTTCATCTCCAGTATTTCCAAGCATATGATTAATATTGTTTACGTTTTCCGTAACACTTCCCGTAACCTCTGCCTGATTCTTTGCACTCGAAAGCACACTCTTAAGATTTTCACTGATTGATGACATGGCATCACTCGCCTGTCCTGCAACATTACTCATGTCTTTTGACGAACTGTCAAGTCTTGATGTGTTTTCTGATATTGAACCTATCATATTGTAAAGGCTTTCCTGAAGGCTTTTTGTGCTTGCTGAAAGCTTTCCTACTTCGTCTTTTCTGTTTAAATTTTTTTCATTTATATTTACACCCAGATTTCCCGAAGCCATTTTCTGAACAACCAGTACACTATCCTCAATAGCAGCTGCTATTCCCTTTGATGCAATAAAGCATACAAATATTGTCAATATCAGAACAATACCAAGAACGAAGAACAACAATCCACTTACAAGATTTATGGTCTTGTCAACAGTTTTTACAGGCATTCCTGCAAATATCATTCCAATAACATCATCACTGTTATTTTGTTTTACAGGAATATAATAACCATAATACATCGTTCCCTCTACACTGACACGGTTTGAAAATACATCATCCCCTTTTTGCAGAACATTCTTTTTTACATAGTCTCCCGCTTTTGAACCTAAAATGTAATCTCCTTTTTTGTCTTTGAGAGAAGTAACTATACGCTCATCACCGTAAAAAAATGTAAGACTGCTTCCGGTTTTTTCACTCATCTCAACTACAAGTTTTTGAGAAAGTGATACATTGTATGTACCTTTCCAGATTTCACCGGAATCATTTCTGAAATACTCTCCTGAATTCTGATTATATGCTGTATGTAATGCTTCTGCTGTAGCCTTTAATTCATTTTTTGTTTTTGATAGTAATGCATTTTTTATGACAGTATTATTTATAATAATAACTGCGATGCAGACTGCCAGTATCGGCAACAGTGCCACAAATAATATTTTATACTTAAGCTTCCAGTTTTCAAATATTTTAATCATACGCAACCCCCTATTTCCATTTCAATTCTGAAACATTATGGTAATACCAGTTTATTTCTCCGGTAATTTTTGCGTCATCAAGTGTCTTTCCTTCCTCTCCAATGCTATCTCCAGTATTGGTTTTTAACACTCCATCAAACACCCCAAAATCACCTGAAACAATCTTTTCTTTAGCTTCTTTTATCTTTTCTGCAGTCTGATCATCACAAAGCGACGACAACTCTGTGAGACTCACAAGACTTTCTTTCATTCCTCCGTAGTAATTTTCTCCTCTGTATGATGCATTTATTATGCTGCTTATATATGATGTATAATATGCACTCCAATTCCATATAACAGACGTAAGTGTAGCTTTTGGAGTTTCCTTGCTCATGTCTGAATTGTACCCTATTGCCCATGTACCATTGTTCTCTGATGCTTCCTGCGGTGCTGTCGTATCGCAATGCTGTGCAAGAACATCACACCCCGCTTTTATAAGTGCATCAGATGCCTTCTTTTCATCGTCAGGCGAATACCATGAATTGGTAACTGCAACATATATCTTAGCTTTTTTATTTACTGACTCAACTCCAATCGCAAACGCATCAACGCCTCCTGTACACTCGCTGTTATCACTTCCCATGGCAGATACATAGCCAATCTTATTGGTTTCTGTTTTAAGTCCTGCAACTATACCTGACAAATATCTTGCCTGATAAATTCTTCCAAAATAATTGGTAAAATTCTTTCCGTTACTCAAGCAACCTGTCGCATGTGCAAAATATATGTCCGGATATTTTTTTGCAAATTTCTCTGTCTGCTCCATATAGCCCCAGCTTGTAGCAAAAATAACGTTACAATTCTTGTCAACGCAATCCTGCAAGGCTTCTTTTACTGCTTTTTCGTCACTGTCGTTGATATTTTCCTTTCGCACAATCTGAGACTCGTCAAGTCCGATGTTGTTTGCCATTCCCTGAATGCCTATCTCATGTGCATATGTATAACCTGAAGTTTCAGAAGCACTTCCTATATAAAGCACACCAATCTTTAACTTGTCTTTAGCGATTGTTTTCATACCCGCCGGATTTGTATCGGCTGCCTTTTTGGCTGTCTCCGAATTTGTGCCGTTTTGTGTGCTGCTTCCACCATCTGTCACATTATTAGTTGCAAAATCAACTATTTCTCCCGCACTGCATGCAGACAAGGACAATGCCACGAATAATGACATAAATAATGCTAAAATTTTTTTCTTCATCCTAAACTCCTTTCCGAAAGTTCATATACCTCCACTCAACACTTTCATTGTTAAATCGACATTTAACTGCACAGTTTTATACAAAATCATATATTTTTCACACATATTTTATCATATTAACACGAAAAAAAAAACATAAATAAAAACTTTTTTCTTTTCTACAATATGTATTTATGCTAAACTGTTATTGTTTTTATAAAAACGCCGGCAAACTTTTTTGTCAAAAAATACAAAGAAATGAGGAGTATAAATTTGAAAAAGAAAATTGTTTTTACAAAAAAAGCTATTGCATTAGGGCTTTCTTTTGCTATTGCAACAGCAGGTGTAAATTTTATATCTGACACAGTTCACGCCGCTGTCTCAGATATCAACACTGATGATGCATGGGTAAATGGTAATGCAGATACTGCTGCAAACACTTATCACATAACATTAAAAGAAGCAGGAAAACTTACAGTTACAGCCCAGTCATACGCAGACAGCATCTGCTTTTATATTTATAACTGCGATGAGAGCAGCCGCATTAACAGTCTTGAATTGTCAGGCTCATCTGTTGACCCTAAGACAGGCACCATGAGTTCAGATCTCGAAGCAGGAGATTATATCATAAAAGCTATAAAGAGCAGAAATGCAAATATAACTTTTGATTACCGTATAAAAACTTCTTTTGAAGCAGCAGGCAACAATGAGACAGAACCTAATAACAGTTTTGACACAAGTATGCCGATTTCTATCGAAAAACAGACAACCGGTTTCTTATCTGTCACAGATAAACTTGATTTTTATAATATTACACTATCAAAAGACAGCTATCTTCATATAAATGTTGATTCAAATGTATATCTTTATAAAATCACCGTATACGATAAAGACTGGCAAAATATATATGAAAGCAATTATAAAAAGAAAGGTACCAACAGCTTTGAAATAACAGATAAAATGCTTTCTGCCGGCACTTACTTCATCAAGTTTGAATCAACTGAAACAGGTGTATACAAATTCAAATGCAGCATCCCTAAATTTATATCTGCAATAAACCTCAAAAAATCAAACGTTTCAATAACACTTGGGAAAAGTTATTCTCTTTTAAAATCAGTCACACCAGACGATGCAGATAAATCTAAAATCATATGGACTTCTGATAATGAAAATGTTGTCAAAGTATCCTCTAACGGAATATTAAAAACTGTAGGCTGCGGAAATGCCACTATCACCGCAAAATCAACAGATGATACAAGCATTACGGTAACTGCAAACATAACAGTAAAAGCAAAAAAAGCAAAATTTGCCGTATGCAAAAAGAAAAATGACAGATGGGTTAAAGTCCGTGCAAAATCCCAAAACGGAGTGTCATCTTTTCAATATCAGATGTCAAAAACATCAAACTTTAAGCCTGGAAGAACCAGTTCATATATTGACAACACAAATTCAGATGTTTATACTGCACGTTTGTCAGCAAAGAAAACTTATTATTTCAGGACAAGAGCAATATACTATGCCAATGGAAAAAAGTGCTATGGTCCATGGAGTAACACAGTTAAAATAAAGACAGGCACAAAGGGGAATACTTCCTGGAATTGCATATGGAAAAATCCAAAATAAAACAAATTAACTAATTTTACATTAAATATATTTGCCCTATTTAAATCAATGTGATATTCTAATAAGGTATTTTATAGGTAATTGCGAAACTCGCTAAGCTTGTTTGCAATCTTAACTGAAAATAGGGATGAATTTGTGAAAAGCACAAATTCTAAGCTGAAAAGTTGACAACTACAAGATTTAGGCGCACTTTAATAAGCTTATGGCTTTTATAAAGTTGGTAAGTACTAAGCTATGAAAGATTTTAAACTTCTTATATGCTGTCGCTGGTTTATTTTATCAGCAACCACTACAGTTAATAACTGTGAAATACCTGACAGTAGTAAATCAGCATGTAATGTTTTTTCGTTGGTAGTTTTACGATTGGCAACGCAGAAACTATCCTTGAAATGGTTGATTGATTTTTCAACATTAACTCTGATTTTGTATGTTTCGTCCCATTCCTTAGAACCTCGTTCTACACCAGGATAGGCTCGGAGATTTTTTTCAGGGTAAACATAGATCATTCTGCCGCATGAAGAAGTTGTACATGGATTATCACAGTGACAGACACGACGACTTGACTTGTTTTGTCGGTTGTATTCCCATTTCATTTTGGGACATACGAATTTCATGGTAGGCAGTTTGCTTCTTAGGTTGGATTTGCTTCCTTCACGTTTCATTGGAAGTGAGGGATCATGAGGACAACAGGGAATACCGTCTTCATTGAAAGTGTAGTTGACGTTATCCATTGAAAGTTTAACTTTTAAAGGAATAAACGCTTTTTTGAAGTTGAAATCTTCAAAAAGAGATTTGTAAATTTCAATGGTGTCAAAAGCTGCATCGCCAAGAAATACAGTAGGATTAATGTCAGGATGTCTTGTTTTAAAGTCCTTTAATGTAGGCAGTAAAGCTTTTGAGTCAGCAAGAGATTTGTCTTCATCTGGAGATTTTGATTTCTTTTCAACAACAATATCAGGATGGGAAGCAATATAATCCTTGTTGTAGAAATCAATGGAACGGACAATACCAAGTCCATTGGTGGTAATACCAAATTTGTAAGCATAGCAGAAATGTCCATTGATGTATTGTTGTTTAACTTCATGATTAGAAGAAGCAGATGTTGGCATAGCTGCATATGCAGCTTTATATGGATCATAAGAACTGTTAAAGTTATTGGATCTTGCATAGGCTTTCAGTTGCTTAATAATGCGGTTGGCATATTTAGGATTGTTTTCAGTCACATAAGCTTCAATACCGGAAGTATCAAATAGAAGCATTGAAGCGAGGTTGCTATCAATGTTCTGGCATATTGGTTCAGTGATATCAATAAGGTTATCAAAAACTGATTGTAAGTCCGGTAAAAAATCCTGTTTAAAACGAGTGATTTTAGAGGCATCAGGAACTTTGTTAAAACCACAGAAATCTCTTAAAGGTCTGGAATAATGAAGAAAGATAAGTAAAAGAGAATCTGTTGGAATAGAAAACAGACGTTGAATAATCAAAGCCCAAAGCATAGCAGTTAAAGGATATTTACGATTTCTGCCTGTAGCTGCATAGTAATGATTGAAAAAAGAAGTCGGAATAATTTCATCAAGGTCAATGTGTTTTTCAAGCAGAGAAAGAAACTGAGGTTTGTCAGAATCATGAATATTTTTACAATCTTCAAAAATATCTGCCAAAGAGAGTTGTTTTTGTGGTATCATAGTAATGTCTCCTTTCGGGATGTGATTTATGGTTTCTGAACAACTCCATTATACCACAAACCGTGAGGAGATTTTTATATTTAGTAACAAAAAAATGTCGTATTTATGCGGCGTGTGGCGTTTCGCAAACGCCTATAAGGTATTTTAAACGGAAGGGAGCAGATGCATATGTTTACTGAAAAAAAACATTACAGACATACATATTTGTTTATTGTGCTTTGTATATTTGTGTCTTGTATCAATATTCATCAGACATCTGTTCCCATACTTTTTACGCAAAGTTTTAGCTCCGGTTTTCCAAATGATATATATACAACATCTGCCACTTCTTCTAATGATGATGCATGTACACCTGAAATGCTTGGCAGACAGGAATTGTACTCATATTCAAACATAGTCCATAAAAAAAATAATTTTTCACATACATATAGATTATTACTTTATATAACAGATATTGTTCATACAATACATTTTCCGTCATACTATTATTTATCGGAATATCTCTCCGGTCTCTGTGAACCAAAATCAACTGAAAATATTATTGATTATATTCATTTGCAGGATGGAAAAAAGAAAAATTAACATAGCTTTTTATCAATATCATAAATACAAGGAGAAAAGTTATGTTACGAATTATTTTTATTATTGTCGGAATACTATTCATTGTTGGACTTACCGCATTCGGTTTATGGTTTTCAAACAGTGACACGGAAAATCCCGACGAACATGGCAATGATATGATAAATAACAGCACTGAAAAGTAAATCGGCTAATCGAAAGGAGCTAATCATCATGAGAAAAACTAAAATTATTTGTACCATTGGCCCGGCAAGCGAGAGTGAAGAAACATTAAAACAAATGTGCAAAGCAGGAATGAATGTTGCGCGACTCAATTTTTCACACGGAACACACCCTGAACATCAGCAAAAAATAGACAGAATTAAAAAAGTCCGTGAAGAATTAAACCTTCCTATTGCTATTATGCTTGATACAAAAGGACCTGAATACAGAATACGCACATTTGAAAATCACAAAGTCACTTTAAAAGATGGTGACACCTTTACATTTACTACCGACGAGGTTGAGGGCAACAATGAACGTGTATCGGTAAGCTATAAAAATCTTATAAATGAACTTAAAATTGGCGACACCATCCTTGTAAACAATGGATTACTTATTTTTGAGGTTGCTAAACTCAAGGGTAATGATGCTATATGTAAAGTAAAAGTCGGCGGTGAAATGTCTGACCGCAAGAGCATGAATTTCCCTAACCATGTGATGACTGGCCCTTACTTGAGCGAACAGGACAAAAAAGATTTACTTTTTGGTATAAAAAATGAAGTAGATTTTGTCGCAGCATCTTTTGTCTCTACAAAACAGGATTTGCTCGACATTAGAAATTTCTTAAATGAAAACGGCGGTTCAGATATTGATATTATCGCTAAAATCGAAAACCGCTCAGGTGTTGACAACATTGAAGAACTTTGTGATATTGCAGACGGAATTATGGTTGCCAGAGGTGACTTAGGAGTGGAAATTCCTTTCGTTGAAGTTCCATCCATACAAAAGTATCTTATCAAAAAATGCAGACTTCTCGGAAAGAGAGTTATAACTGCAACCGAAATGCTTGAATCCATGATACAAAATCCTCGTCCTACGAGAGCGGAAATCTCTGATGTTGCAAACGCAGTCTATGATGGTTCATCGGCAATAATGCTTTCAGGCGAGTCAGCTTCAGGTAAATATCCTGTTGACGCTGTTAAAAACATGGCAGAAATCGCTCTGTATACAGAGAAAAATATTGATTATGCTAAACGTTTCAGAACTACTGAATACAGAATTAAAGATAATACTGATGCCATTTCCCATGCCACATGTGCAATGGCTATTGATACAAACGCAAAAGGTATTGTCATAAGTTCTCTTTCAGGAAATACGGTTCGTATGGTAAGCCGTTTCCGCTGCCCTGTTGATATTATCGGTATGACTACGTCCATAAGAGCATGGAGAAAATTAAATTTGAGTTGGGGGGTAACTCCTGTTCTCAGCGAGGAATTTAACTCTGTTGATGTCATGTTCTATCATGCAATGAATCATGCAAAGAAATTATTTAATCTAAAAAAAGGAGACAATGTTGTCCTTACAGGCGGACAGGTGAGCGGTGTGTCAGGAAAGACAAACACTATTCGCGTAGAAGCTGTTTCCAAGTAGATATTTCAAATATATCATAGCCAAAAACATAAAATTTCAGGGCATTCCAATCTTTGTGAATGCCCTGTTTTATTTGTTTTCAAATATTTATATATTTTTGTTTATTATATATCTTATTTTGCCTTTGTTTTTACTTTCAAAACATTAGACCATGATCCAATGAGATATTTTGTTCCGGCATCTGTATTTACAGCTCTTTTACTTCTCTGACGGAAATAATAAGTTGTATTTGCTTTAAGTCCCGTTATATTCATTGGTTTATCAGAATGCTTATTTGCAGCCGCACATGACTTATTTATTGTTTTCGCATTTTTAAAATCCTTATCAGCAGAATACTGAAGCTGGTACTTATCATAGCTTGAATACTCATAAGTAATTTTTATGGAATTTTTTCCAATAAGTTTTTTCTTTTTTACCTTATCCTTCTTTATATACCAATCAATACTTACAATAGGTTTAGTATCTTTTTTAGGTGGTGATGCAAGTGTCATGTGCCCTGAGTCACTTGACTTGCTTGATAAGTCTGAATATACGATAATATCAACCGTACCTCTGTTTTTGAAGCATGAGTTTTTCACTGTATAATAGTTATCCTCCACAGCTTTATCATATTGAACAAGTGTAGGATTGATATTTCCTGCCGGAAGACTTTTTGCTGCAAGGCAGAAATCATCCCACGAGGTAGCAACACCGACTGTATATGCTGAACTGTTATAAAGGTCATCCCACATAACTATGTATTGATTGTTTACAATATCCTTTACATGCATATTTGTAATCTTCTTTCCACTGCTTACTGCTGTGGTTTTTGAAAAATTGGTACTCTTTATATAAGCTTTTTTGCTGTTGAACCATATTGCAATCCACGTATCATCCGAGTCCTCTGCAAAATAGTCAACTAACGCATCATTACATAAAGCTCCCAATACAGTGCTTGTCGTGTCCTTTTTCTCATAAACACTGACCTCTTTGCCATCGCTTAATTTAAAAATCTTACCCTCACTGCTTCCTGACGGCACCTTTTTTCCCTTATTGTAAAGATTTACATACCTGGCATCAACATAGTAATATCCCGGCTTCTTGTATGTCATATAATCCACGGAATTCTTTCCGTTAAAATATACTTTATAATATTTGTTTGTATCACCCTTTGTCTTTGATTCAACAGGCTCTGTTGAAACAACCTGAAGATTTGTATTTATAGGGACACGGTAGGAGTCTCCCCATGACGGAATCCCTGCATATAAGCGTATTCCAACGAATGACTTTGTTGTTTTTCCATCAGCTTCAATCGTCACTTTTTCTCCATCTGCCGGAGTTGTACTCTTATAACGTCCGACATCTATCCAGACCTGACTTCTCTTCACACGATAAAATCCCGGACGATGAGCAGTCTGCACAAGATATGCCGCACAGGAATGAAATTCCGTAAGACTATAAGCAGGACTGTATCCGTTACTCCATACAATAACCCATTCGTCATCATAATCAAGTACCTTAAATTTAGCTGTCTCATACTCAAGAAAAGCTGCACTTGAATTATAATCGCTTATCCAGTCAATACCACCGCCGACTACATTGCCGCCTCCGGTCCATATGTATCTGACTGTCTGGTTATTGTCCTGTGGCAGATACTTCGCTTTTATGGTATGTCCCTGAATTTTCGTTCCCTCAGGAACCGAATAAACTGTCTGTGTACTTCCGATTTTTGCAATATTGTCTGTTCCTACCAGATAAGCAATTCCCTTTACATCAAATGTATCTGTATCCAGATACTGTGTTTTAAACTGTGTCATAGACGTATCATAATATGCCTTTGCCGTCTGCGCCGGCAGGTATGCCGTTCCAATCGACAATGCCAGGCTGAATACAAGTATCATGCTGCAAAGTTGTCTTAACCCTTTCCTACCGGAAATTCTTTTTATATTTTCCATAGCTTTTATTCTTTCTTTAAGTTTCTTTTTCATAGGCAGTTTCCTCCCCTGTTCAATATTTTTCTTATGAATCTACAAATATTATACTGTATCTGCGAGAAAAAACATGAAAGTTTGCGTGAATGGTACATATATGGTGTGAATTGAACTACGCACACATTATTTATGGCTGTTATATCTCACCTCTTACCCATAAAAATCTACCACTTACCGAAATAATATTTACAACATTTTAACCATATGCTTTAATCATATCAGACAGATAAAAACAACAAACTTAAAGTTATAAAATTCTGAAGTCTAATCTCTGTCAATAAAAAATGAAAAAGATAATGTACAGTAGGAGGTGAAAAATTTGAAAATTCACTTGGAACTGGTTGATGAGGATGAGCCTGAGATTATTATTAAATGCCGGGAACTCACACCCGATATAATCAGGCTCCAGCAATTGATTACAGGTTTCGATACAAAATCAAACCAAATGATTTTTTACAAAGGTGACACGGAGTATTACGTGAATCTGTCAAAAATATTATTTTTCCAGACAGAAAGTTCTGCCATATATGCACACACGACAACAGATGCTTACGAAACCAAATACAAGCTGTATGAACTTGAAGAAATTCTTCCTGCATCATTTGTAAGAATATCAAAATCTGCAATTGTAAACAGCAGCCTTATTTACTCAATACAAAGAAATCTCACATCGTCGAGTGTTATTTCATTTAATAACACTCACAAGGAAATCTATGTTTCAAGAGCTTATTATAAAATGTTAAAGCTAAAAATGGATGAACGAAGATTCCATAAATAAAAAATGGCAAATCCAGCACTTTGCCCTAGCAAGAATTTCCTATTCCATAAAAAATTTTCAATCAAAAATCAAGTGCTAAGAAGCACAGAAAAGAGGTCAAATCATGAACAGAAATAAAAATTCAATTTTTTGGGGACTTATGCTTATCGCCATAGCATGCTGTCTTATATTAAATCAGCTTCATATTGTTACATTTGCCATAAGCGTATCTAAAATAATATTAGGGGCTATTTTCGTCGGAACTGCCATAAATTCAATATTTGCAAGAAGTTTTGGTGGCTTTTTCTTCTCACTTGCCTTTCTGTGGCTTATCTTTGACAGTGTATTCGGTTTTCCGTATATATCCACAAAAACAGTTTTAATAATTGCTTTACTGCTCACTATCGGATTTTCAATGCTATTTCCAAGCAAGCATTTTCCGCACAATAATTATAACGCAAAAAAACATGTGGAATGGGATGATTATGATGATCCTGATAAAGTCGGAAAACATCAGACTGTTTTTAACGAAGATACAAATGAAACTTTTTATGGCTACAACCAATTCGGTGCATCAGCAAAGTATATAAATACGGGTAACTTTAAAAAAGCATCTCTTGAATCATCCTTTGGCGAACTTAAAGTATATTTTGACAGTGCAAAAATCATTGCTGATACAGCAGAAATTTATGTTAAACAAAGTTTTGGATGTACACAGCTTTTTATTCCAAAAGAATGGCAGATAATTCAAAAAGCATCTGTATTTGCGGGAGCCATTGAAGAACGCAACAAAAATAAAAGTACCGGCTCACCTATAGTATACCTTACAGGCGAAGTAAAATTTGGAAGTATTATAATCACTTATGTATAGATTGTGTGAATATATAAAATCGTGGAAAATATATAGACTTGTGTAAACATATAAAATTGCATAAATATATGAAATCTTGAAAAAAACAGGAGCGGTGCAGGCTTATACAATCCTGCCACCGCTCTTATTTTTTATATACCGGTATCTATTTTTCTAATATATTCTTCCTGATACCGCTAAATCTGCATTTTGTTAAAATCCCATAATTCGGATATTGTATTCCTTCTTATTCAGAGTTGCTATAACATAACCATATACATAGTCTTTCTTTTTCTTTATGCTTACAACGCCTTTTTTGTTTACAGTTATATATTGACTATCTTCTCCAATACGGAACTTTGCTTTTTTCAATGCCGGTGCATATTTTACAAGATTTAATTTTGTTCCTTTCTTTACATCGATATATATATAATTTGTATTTGACTTAGATGCTGTAGGAATATAACTTGACATAAGTTTGTATGTTTTGCTTACAGCCATTGATACAAGTTCCTTGTTCTTCTTTAAGTTTACCTTTGTAAATTTATTTCCATAACATGAAAGTGTAGTTAGTTTTTTGTTTGGCATAACATTTAATTTATTAAGCTTGTTATTTGAACAACCGAAATAACTAAGTTTTTTATTTTTTGATGTATTTAATTCTGTAAGCTTATTATCATTACAATAAACTGATATTAATTTTTTATTTTTTGATATATCAAATTTTTTCAGTTTATTCTGTCCGCAGCTTATACTTTTAAGATTTTTATATTTTGAAATGTCAAGCTTTGTAAGTTTATTTCTGTCACATGAAACAGATAACAGTTTAGGGCATCCACTTATATTTAATCTTGAAAGGGCATTGTAGGCACAGCTCACTGATTTTAATTTAGAACAATTTCTAACCGTAAATGAGCTTAGTTTTTTATTATTCTGTACCCATAAGTTAATGATTTTGTCTGATGATGCATCAATCTTCTTAGCGGATGTATCGGTCACATACAATGTACCCACTTCTGCATTTGAAAGTTTTACTCCATTTATCTGTTTTCCCATAAGATTAAAATCTTCAACTTTCTTGTACGCACTGCCCTTTGCAAAATTAAATGCATATTTTTTACTTCCCTGTGCTGTATAAGACAAATTGTTTAGTTTTTGATTTATACCTGAAATAACTAACTGTGATGCAGCTTTTGAAGTAATATTCAGCCTTTTTATATTATTCTTTGGAAATGTTAATTTGGTCAGCGTTCCTGCATTCCACATGAGTTCGCTTATATTAGGATATAATTTTATAATCTGAGTAAGATCTGACTGTGAAGCTTTTTTACTTATTGAAACATATGTAATTTTCTCTGCCTCAGACTGACTGATATAACCGTTTTCGTCCGAATCACTTTCCTTTACAAAAGCCTGTAACTCGGAACTTGATAATTTTATATCATCAATTTTTGTACCTGTAGTTTCCTCATTGTCACTGTCATCTGTTGAATCATCATAACTATCGTCTGTCGAATCGTCATAGCTGTCATCCGTTGAATCATCATAACTGTCATCATAATCCGAATCATCATCGTAATATGAATCATCTTCATCCTGAATAGTTTCAGCGTTGACAAAAGCCTTGTCTATAGGGCAGAAACAACCTGACACTGCAAGAGCTGTTGACATAACAATTGCTAATTTTGAAAAAAATCTTTTTCTCATTTGCATTTACCTCTTTTCATTTTACATTATTTTTTATAAACTGCTGTCTTTAACAAATATATTTTATCCGGACCCGGTACTGTCTAATCTTTAACAGAACACCGTTTTTTAAAATATTAGCACATTAAGTCCTTTATATCAACCGATTATAGCTCCTGTATTTCTTTCAACAGCTCTTTATCAAGTTCAATATCAACCTTATCATTTATCTTTTTTCCTAATTTACTTACGGTTTTTCTGTTTTTTTCTATAAGCCCGGGAACTTCTTTCATTTTTTTTATTATCTTGCCTGTGATTTTATCATTGTCTGCGATTTTTTTATTTCCAAGCATATCATTAAGCAAATATAAATATTCAACATACTGTTCTTTATCAAATTTATTTCTTTCGATTGCCTTTTTTTCATATTCTGCTACCTTGTCAATCTTTCCTTCCTGACACGCTGCCTTAGCCAGTGCACTGTAAGCTAACGAAACCGTTTCATTTTGTTTTAAGAGCTTTTTTGCAATTTTTTCTCCTTCATCCATATCCTGTGTTTCTGAAAGTTTTGCTGCGCATGCATCTGTATAAACAGGATATGTTTTTAATGCGGCATCAATATTTCCAGCTGCATAAAAACTTAAAGGTAATGCCATATAAACGCATACCAGCCCAAATACTACAGCTCTATATTTAAAAACATCTGCGGGAACATTAAATTTTTCATAAATCTTTTCATCAGAGCAGCTAAGCAACAGCACAAAAATAAACATTACTGCGGTATGTTCAAAATCGAATTCAAAAATACAATGTGCTAAAATCGTAAATATCAGTATTTTTTCAATATAATCACGCTCTCTGTTTAATAATGCCAAAATAAAAACAGCAAATATTATACACACTGGAATAATTCCAATATCAAGTGCCATCTGCAAAATGTCATTATGTACATATCTTACCGTATAAACGCCTGTCTGAATCTGCGTCTGCTCATAGTAATAACCAAGATACCCCATTCCGAAAGGATGCTTTATAAGTAGTTTAAGTGCATCCTGCCAATACAGAAACCGGCCATACATTGTACTTAAATCATCTGAAAAAATTCTTCCTGCAATTCCTAAACTGTTAAATAAAACAGCAAATACGACTCCCATAGCGACAACAATACCTGATACGGCAATCCTTATTCTACCCGAACTTATATGGAAAATAAGCATTATCATTATAATGATAAATAACACCATCGTAAAACGGCTTCCGCTAAACCATAATCCTGCAAACATTATGATTAACTCAATACTATTGATAATATCTTTTTTGTTTAACTTTAAAACAGCTGTTATGATACCTAAAAGCATAATTAGTGCAAATGTGTTTGCATAACCAATCGTGCCTGAAAATCGTCCGTTTTTTATAATCAGATTTTTAAAAAATACTGACCCTGCCAATCCTGTCAGGCATATGATGCTTGCCATATGAGGAAGCATTTGAAGCAGACTCTTTCTCTCTTTTTTATCTATAAGTAAAATGAGTGCCGCAAAAATAAGAATTGAACATTTTTTGACAGCTCCTATAAAAGCCATACCACTGTCAGTTGCATAGAAAATGCTCACCCCATAAAATAATGTCAACATCTCTGAAAATATAATACCTGAATTAAGCTCAACTTTACTGCTGCGCTTTTTGTCACCTTTAACTTTTACAAATGCATATACAAAACAAACCATTACAAATCCGCCCAAAATAGCACTTGTATATTCATAATATCCACCTGCCCATATCAAACTTATCAGCATAATAAGCAATATGAGCTTTTTTATATTTAATTCTTTTTGCACATTTATCTCCTATTCATGTTCTGCCAGAAACTTGTTCATGTCATTACGCATTATTTCAAATTTCTTCACTGTATCCTGATTATCAGAAACATATGAGAGCATTTTTTCAATATATCCCTGCTCTTTTACAATCTTAAAACTTTCATTATAGACAAGTTCAAAAACAAGAGCCGCATGCCCGACAAGATTATCTATCGGTGTTTTCTTTAAACTTCTAAGCACCGCATGATGTTCCATAAAAGCTTTCATTACTTCATCTGTCACTCCTGAATTTTTAAGTTCCTCTGTCGTAACATCATAAATCACTTCAAGTGTAACATCATAATTTACCTTTAAAATATCTATCTTGTCTGCATCTCTTATGATATTGCAAAACATCTTTACTCTGTCAGTAAGTCCCTCTTCAACACGATATGCACTGTGATTCCATATCGCTGTCCTTAATATATCAAGTTCTGAAATCTCTTTTGTCTCTTTTTCTTCACTTTCGGATTTAACAGCAGTCTCTTTTAAGTCTTTTGTCCCTTTTAAATCTTTTGCAGCATTTTCACTCGCAAACTTTTCGATAAGACCATCCTCAAACAAAAGTTCAACACCATAATGAGCATGATCAATAGACTCCGCATCAGAAAATGTGCCATAATTTTTCAACTGCTCAAATCTTCCTATATCGTGCAACATTCCTATAAGCCACGCAAGATTTGTATCATCATCACCAAGACCAAGCGAACGGGCTATTCTCTCACTGAGAGCAGCCACTCTGTATGTATGATCAACTTTAAGTTTTATCTTCTCGTCACTTATGTCATAATTATCTGTATATTTCTTAAAAACGTTTTTTACTTTTTTTCTGTCAATTGTCATTAATATTTCACACTCCTTAACATTTTTATTATACAGTATAACACATTAGTGACAAGCAAATCTATGTTCTGTTGAAATGAATTATTTTTGTTAAATCACATAAATTATTTTCACTAAATCGCCTAGCTTGACAATGCACTATCAAACTGATAATATATGCGCTATACAGAGATAAACAGCACACAAAGTAACTAGTGAAAATCCTCATATTCTCTTAATTGACATGTGGATTTTCTATTTATAATCAAGCAAATAATTTTCTAATAATGAATATTAAATTATTCAAAGGACTACATATATATGAAAAAAGTAGATAAATTAGATAACAATATATTTAATGATAGCTCTAAGTCTGTTTCTATAGGTATTATAGACAGCAAATTGATTACACTAATAAAAGGCTTAAATCCCAATATAGCGCAACACATGATTGCCGGTACTAACATTATCTTTTGGAAAAATCGTATTAAACATATTCAAAAGCATATTTCGGATTTTGACTCTCCAGAACAATTTAAACAATGTTTTGAAAATATTCCATCTATAATATCTAACCCAGATTTTATAAGTACTAATCCCAAAGACAATAGCATATCGTTTATAAAAAGACAATCAAAAAACACATCTGTTGCTATTCGTATAGCAAACGACGGTAAAGCTTCTTTTCGTACAATGTACCCTTTAAGAGACTCTCAACTCAAAAATTACCTAGAAAGCGGTCGTGCCCAAAAAATAGAATAGATTTATATAGTCAGGAATAATAAAAGGACTGACGAGGTATATTGCATAAAATAAAAGAACATATATCAATCTCTGCGTCAAAGTGGTCACAGCGAAAATAATTCAAATATAAATTATATTGACTTTTTTAACTTATAGTGTATAATAAAGCATGAAAAACATAAACTTTATATAGATGAAATCTGAGGACGGAACAGGCAGCCGTCACGCCCTTTGTGGTCTTAAAGAGATGTGGGATTGTCACCCCACCTATTTCATTTATTAGTTAAGGTAGATGCCAATATGACATCTACCTTTTTTCTTATTTTCTACAACCAATATAACTTAAAACTTAACTATTTATTTTTATGTTCTTGTACCAGCTTTTCAAGTACCCTGATGTATAATTTAATCAGATTTTGGATTCGATGGTCGATTAGGGAAATGCTTATAAACAAATGCAGTAAAAATATGATTTTTAAAAAAATTCATACGAAAAACTCATACAAATTTATTAAAAAAGAATAAGTTATAAGTTTACATATTACTTTAACTTATAACTTATCCTTTTATCTTATCACTTTTATCTTTTCTTACTAATTATATTATAATAACGCACTCCACAATTCTTTCCATTCACTTCCGCTGCACGATACAAAATATCTCATCCAGTGTTTTGTACTCTTATAATATGACTTATCATCTATCTCGTTTTTTAAAACAATCAGATTTTTATATAATATGTCTTTATCTGAAAATCTTTTAGTGTAGTATCTATATATCAATTTAAGCTGTTTTTTTCCACTCTCAAAATCTATATTCTCATTGCAAAATTTATTCATATTAGTTATATGCTTTTTTATAATTTCTTCTTTATCTTTCTCCACAACTTCATTCCAAATTTCTATCATATCCTTAACATCATCCTGTGTGTATTCTCTGATTTCTATATTCATGATTTTACCCTCTTATTTTTATATAATTTTATCAGCCAATTCAGTATAACATATTTTATTGTTTCATTAAATTTTTTTATAATATCTAATTGAAATTTTCCATCATCAAAAAACACCAGAACCGGCATTTACCAGGAACTGGTGTTTCTTTAATCGACTTATTTCAAAACCCTTTTCTTTCTTATTTTTTTTACAATTACCCAGCACCATTTTGTTCTTTTTCCACTTTTTACAGTAATGCGTGCTCTGCCTGCTTTCTTCGCTTTAATAACACCATTTTTAGACACCGTTGCGACCTTTTTATCGGATGACGTAAACGTAATCTTGTCTACGCTTCCGGCATTTACCGTTACTTTTAAGTGGTAAGTTTTTCCTTTCTTTAACGTCACTCTTATCTTGTTCAGTGTCATTTTTGTGGTGTGAACGGTTTCATCTTTGTTATCGTTTTGATTATCGTTTTTGTTATCGTTTTGATTGTCACCGCTGTTAGAAGACTGACTGTTTTCTTTAATTTTAAAGACTACTGTTCTTTGTCCGCTAAAATTGCCTTTTCCCTGAACCTTAACCACGCCATTTCCAGGCTCAATATTACTGCTGTATACAGCCACATAATCAACATTATCTGTTAATGTTTTTCCATTATAAGTCAGATTCAGTTTCGGTGTAAGTTCCTTCCCTGTATATTCCTGAGCATCAATTTTTTCAACACTGACCTCTTTAATCGGACGGGATACAATCCGAAATGTCTTACGGGCAGTTCCATCATAAGAACCAATTCCGGTAACAGTAACGGTTGCAGTTCCTACATTGATATTATTGGCATAAGAAACCTTGTAGGCCACATCCTTTGTTAACTTTTTCGTTCCCTCCTTCACGTAAACTTCCGGTGTAATCTCCGTTCCCGTAAAGGTCTGGTTAGAAATCGCACTAATTTTAATCTTAGAAGTACCTTTTACAATTTTAAAGCTTACCGCGGTTGTTCCCATAAAATTGCCGATTCCTGTAATAGTTGCTGTCGCAGTTCCTACATCGATATTGTTGTCATAGGAAACAGTATAATCCGTTCCTCTTTTCAAACTCTTATTCTTATAGGTAAGTTTGATATATGGTTCAATTTTCTTTCCGCTGTATGTCTTATCTGCAATTTCTCTTATAGTAACCTGACTGATTGCACATGGAACAATCTTAAAAGTCGTTGTATAAGAGCCTTTATAATTTCCTCTTCCTGTTATTTTTGCAGTGGCAGTTCCTACATTTGTATTGTCTCTATAAGAAACATAATAATCCACACTTTTTTTAAGTACCTTTGTGCCGGCTTTTACAACAACCTCCGGCTTCAATGCAGAACCGGTGTACGTCTGGTCTGCGATTTCATCTATCGAAATATCTGACGGCTCTGTAATCTTAAATGTTATCTCTTTGTTTCCCTCAAAGTTTCCTTTTCCGGTAATGATAACGGTTGCCGTTCCGATATTGACATTATTCTTAAAAGATACTGTATAATCCGTTCCTTTTACCAATGTTTTATTTTTATAAGTAACTGTAAAGGATGGCTGAATTGCATTCCCGGTATAAGTCTGGTCTGCAATTCTGCTGCAGGCTGCCTGTTCTATCGCACACGAAACGATTTTAAAATTCGTCGTATAAGAACCCTCATATGTTCCTTTTCCCGTAACTTTTACAGAAGCGATTCCAACATTTGTATTATTACTGTATAAAACAGTATAATCTACATCTTTTACGAGTACCTTTGAACCGGCTTTTACGACCACATCCGGCATCAACGCAGAACCGGTATATATCTGATCCGCTATCGGTTCCACAGAAATATCTGTTTTGCCCACATCCGGATTCGTTGTATTATCATCTTTTGATTCTGTTCCCTCTTCGACTGTGATCGTACGGTAAAAATCATCTCCGAATGGGTTGGATACCCGAATTTTAGTCGTACCACTCTTTAATCCGGTGATCACCCCGTCATCCGACAGACTTGCAATGGTTTCATCTTCAATTTTTGCAGTACAGGTATTTTCTATTACACAGTCCTTCTGATATCCCCATTGATTCTTCACATTTATTGCAAGTGAAAAATCTTCTGTCGTTACTTTCTCTCCGACTTTCAGGCTGACATCATCCAGATTTGTTTTTACTGCCGTGATATAAGACGATGAAACATCTACATCCTCAATCTGCGTACTGTCATTCGCTACTGAAGCCGTCCCATCCATGACCTTATCACCAAACTCCTGCACCCAGTAATGGCATCCCTGATATACGACATGCCCGATTCCAACAGCCTTAAAATTAGAACTGAGCATATTTCTTCTGTGTCCCTGTCCGCCATAAGATTCATTTTCTTCCTTCCATCCGTTAAATACCTCTGCTGCACTCATATAACCGGCAGCAATATTTTCTCCCTCTGCCATATATCCGGACGGATATGCCGTAAAACATTTCGTGCCATTTGGTCTGGTATGATCGTAGGAAAGCGCAATCTCTACTGCCCTTTTCATTGCAACACGCTCTAACGCATAATCATACTGTAACTCTGTGGTTCGATACGATTCCCTTACACTATCGGTCTTATCCCAGCACCACGCCTCTGTATCCGACGTTCGGAATTCATTGATATCGGCAAGCATCGTTCGTGCTTCTGTCTGCCCATATGTCACCTTGATCTTTACAGGCGGTGTCGCAGCTGAAACCTTCATCCCACCCCAATATAGTGAAGTAAAGATCATCGTCACAGCCATAAACATACTGCATATTTGTTTCCATTTGTTTCTTTTACTCATAACTGTACCTCCTTGCCTGGTATTCATAACAACTTTCCTCCATCGTACTGCTTATTCAGCTTTTATATTTCCTTTATTGATGTTTTCCTGTATCAATTTATCCGTGACCTCATACAACCTCTCTGAACCAAGCTTTGTCTTGCTCTGTCTGCCATAAACCTGCTCTTTCGTCACACCATGCTCTCTCCAGTCACCTCCGCCGTTACTGTTATTTAATATTAACGGTTGAAGATTATCCATTGCATGAGCAAATTTTGACTCCGCTGTCTCATAGGCTTCAAACTCATCAAAAAGTTTTATGAGCTCTTCTTTTTGTTCCTCCGGCAATATAGAAAAAATCCTCTCTTTTGCAGCATCTTCCCTCGCCTTCTGTGTCTTAAGATTTTCTGCATCATACGCGTATGTATCACCTGCATCTATCTCTACTATATCATGTATCAGGCACATAAGCATAACCTTTCCTATATCTACAGGTTCATTTGAATATTCCTTCAACAGATATGCCATAATAGCCATATGCCATGCATGCTCCGCATCGTTTTCGTTTCTGCCATGACCTGACAAATGCGTTTGTCTGAATATATTTTTTTCCTTATCTATTTCCAGTGCAAAATCAAGCTGTTTTTTTAACCTTTCATCCATCTGTTTATCCCTCCTAAAACTCTCTTTATTATAACATTGCTTACGTGCATTTTCTACTCTGCATCTAAAGACAAAAAACAGAGGCTTAAAAGTTTCCGGTCACATCATAGTGTGAACTGTAGTCTTTTTAAGTCTCTGTCTTTTTATTATAAAAATATTAAATTATTTTTTATTAGCTTTCAACTTTAATATAAAAATATACCAAAATACAAATATGTGAATATTAAACTGTTTTTTATTTCCAAACTTCGTCAGCAATCTCTTTTACAAGTGCAAGTTTTGCCCACTGCTGTTCTTCTGTAATTTTATTACCAATCTCGCAAGAAGCAAATCCGCATTGTGGACTTAAACATAAACGATCGAGCGGAATATATTTTGCTGCCTGATTTATTCTTGCCTTTACTGTTTCCTTATCTTCAAGTTCAGGTTTCTTAGTTGTGATAAGTCCAAGTACAACTTTCTTATCAGGTGAAACTTTTGCAAGAGGTGCAAAGCCGCCTGACCCCTCATCATCATATTCCAAAAGAAGTGCATCCACATTTTCCTGTGCAAATACATAATCTGCCACTGAATCATATGGTCCGCTTGTAAAGAATGTTGAATGATAGTTTCCTCTGCAGATATGTGATGTAATTGTCATATCATCCGGCTTTTTCTCAAGTGCAATATTATTTACTTTCAAAAGCTGTGCCTTTACATCCTCAATGTCAAGCCCGAGAGATTTATATCTCTGTTTTGCAGCATCCCCAACAATAGCACCCCATGTACAATCGTCAAACTGAAGATTGCGGCATCCCGTTTCATAAAACTGTCCGATAACTTCCTGATATGCTGTTCCTATATCCTGAATAAGTTCATCATCAGTCTCATAAAACTTTCTTGTTCTTTCTATATTCTGAGGAACTATCATCTGCTGATACATCTGTGCAGGTGCAGGAATGGTATATTTTGCTACAGTATTATCATCTTCAAACTGTTTAAGGAATTTAAAATACTCCACAAATGGATGTGCTTTTGCCTTAACCTTACCTACAAGATAAGTCGCTTCAAGGTCTGCCATTTCTCCATTAAACTGTACTCCGCCACCTTTTTTCTCATGTGCAACGCCATCAAATCCCCACATAAAATCAAGATGCCAGAATTTTCTACGGAATTCTCCATCTGTAATTGCATGAAATCCCGCTGCTTTCTGTTTTGCAACTATATCACGAACGCAATCATCGGTTATTTTATCAAGCTCTTCCTGTGTTATCTTTCCTGCCGCAAAATCAGCTTTTGCATCCTTTAATTTCTGCGGTCTTAAAAAGCTTCCAACAAAATCATATCTAAATGGTGTTTTTGACGTACTCATTTGTATAACCTCCTGTTTATTTTTTCGTTTTCTCTGAGGTTATACTATCATCCCAATGCTTTATTTGTATAATATCTTTATATACAGGTTTGTCATAGTTTAAAACTATAGCCATGTATTCATATACTGTATATATGTAGGAGATGAAAGGCTAAACCGTTAAGTATATATCACTGATTTTTTCTTTTTTTAACTCATACCTAAAAAGTACATCAGTCTCCAAACTGATGTACTCTCTATATTTTCATCTTTTATTAGCCTTCAGCAAACATACTGATATTATAAGAACAATCGGAAATACACATCCCGCAAGCATACCTGCTTTAAGATTATTTCCTGCATTTTGCGTTACAAATCCGACTATTGCCGGTCCTATAGAACCACCCATGTCTCCTGCCATTGCAAGAAGTGCAAAAAGTGCTGTTCCCCCTGATGTTATCTTTGCTGATGTTATGCTTATTGTTCCGGGCCACATAATTCCTACTGAAAATCCACATACAACACATCCGACAAGTCCTAAAACCGGACTGCCGCTAAGTGCTGCAAGCAGATAACACACTAGACACAGTGCCCCTGAGCCTATCATAAATTTCATTAAATCTATTTTTTCTCCGTACTTTCCGTAAAACAGCCTGCTTATTCCCATAGCAACAGCAAACAGACACGGTCCCATAATGTCTCCGACATTTTTTTGAAAACCAAGTGCTGACTCTACATAAGCAGATGCCCACTGCGCCATTGAAATTTCACTTGCACCTGCACAAATCATCAGAACTATTGCAATCCAGAATATTGGAAGCCTGCACAGATTTCTTATTCCAAGCCCCTCTCCTTCGTCTGTCAGTCTCTCTATCGGACAGCTTATAAAATTAAACACATTATAAAGAGGAACAAGTGCCCAGATACATGCAAGTATACGCCAATTTTCTATTCCGAATACTGCAAAAAATACCGTTGATAAAAGTATAACTCCAACTGACCCCCAGCAATAAAATGAATGAAGCAGACTCATAACACTGCTTTTATTTTCAAATGGACACGCTTCTACTATCGGACTTACAAGTACCTCTATAAGTCCGCTTCCCATCGCATAAACAACAACACTTATTATAATTCCTGCATACGCATTTGGCAGAATTTCCGGCAATACTGCAAGACCTATAAGCCCGGCTGCCGAAAATATCTCCGATGCAACAACACTTTTTCTATAACCGATTTTGTCAACAAACTTTGCACAAAACAAATCTATCAAAAGCTGTGTAAAAAAGAATGTCGTTGATATAAATGCAATTTCACTTATAGGTATTCCATATGTTCTTTTAAAAGTCAAAAACAACAGTGGTGCAAAATTAGCTGCTATCGCCTGTGTAATAAATCCAAGATAACATGCAATTAGAGTTTTTCCATACTTGTCTTTCATCCCTGATACCTCCATTTTCTCCTATGCTTACTTTTCGTTTTTTGTATTATATTACACTTTACCGGATAATAATTTAATTATGTCGCCATTTTTTAACATTATTTTGTCATTTACATCATATTACTATCAGTTCATTACATCAGCCTATATAAAACGAATACTCAATATCTTTTTCCGCATTGATGCGGCAGTCTTCCTGCACGTCACTTCCCCAGCTGTCAATTCCTCCTACACCTCTTACAGCTCCGTATACACATAAAACAGTTCTTCTCGCCGGTGGAAGTTCTTCATGATGCGTTGCGTTTTCAAAACAAATACGTATTCTCTTTCCAAGCATATCAAGCCATTTCATACTAATATCCATATTTTCCCCACTTTCTGTTTTTTAAACCAATAATAGTCTGCCACAAAATACTATATACTTTCTTCAAGTTTCTCAAATACTTTGTCCGCATACAACTGTTTAATATCATGTCTGCTCATGCCCTTAACATCAGCATCAAATTCAAAAGAATTTATTTTCTGCCCCACAATAATACAAAAATAAACTTTCCCCTGAACACTGTCAGCATTATTAGGGTCAATGTTTCCTGTTGTCCCTGTAATCCCTATTGCTATATCAGTGTTCAATTTATTTTTAACTGTTTGTGCCATTGCTTTGGCACACTCGTTTGAATACACTCCGTATTTTTTTATTATATTCTCATCCACACCGACAAATATCTTTGTCTCATTAAGGTACGTCACATACCCTCCCGGAAATATTGCAGATGCACCTTCAGTGTCAGTTATCATTGATGCAATAAGTCCTGATGTGCAGCTTTCCATAGTTGAAATCGTAGTTCCGCTTTTTATCAATTTCTTTATTATACAGTCAGTCTGAACCCGCTTCATATTAACCCCCATTTCTGACACGATTATTTTTTAATTTGATTATATTGTTTTCTTGTTTTTTTTGTCAATAACTGATAACTTTTAATCTGTACAATATTAGAAGTTCAGCCTGCATATATTTGATATTGATATACAGTCTCGTTGACTCGGTTATCGTAGGACAACACTTCCATGACGTTAATAATATTAAAAATCATTCTCCAAACCCCTGCAATATCTTATGCAATGCCGAAACAAAGTATTATGTTACTCTATTCTTCCTCCGGATATTTAAAATTCCTTGCATCTGTCATAGTCCCCATAACGTCCCATGTATAATCAAGATGCATACATTCCGGCTCACCGCCTATTGCCCTCTCCATATCTTCAAGTTCATATACAAGAGCATCTTCATTCTTTCCTGCAGTTATCTTCTCGGTCTTGTCAGACTCAACATAATATATATCAGCCTCCCATGCTCTCGGATATTCCATTATCTCAATGTAACCCTTCTCGCACGAAATCATTCCTCTTTTTGGCTGTTTTGAATGAAGTGACAACATTACAGATGCCATCTGCCCTTCGTCATTCTTAAGCAGCATTCCTACCTGCTCATCAACACCCGTCGGTGCATTTTTTGTCTGAGTCATCATTGTTTGAGGCATCGACTCCATAAACCAGCGTATAAATGAAAGTGCATACACACCAATATCAAGCAACGCTCCGCCTGCTAAATCTCTATTGAAAAAGCGATTATTCATATCATACTCTTTATAACTTCCAAAGTTCATTGTGATAATGTTTACTTTTCCAAGTACTCCCGTATCCAGCATTTCTTTAAGCTTTTTATAGATAGGCATGTGATATATTGTCATGGCTTCTGCAACAACTACCCCTTTTTGCTCTGCCAAATCAATTATACTTTCTAATTCGCTGCTATTTAATGTTATAGATTTTTCTGCAAGTACATGTTTTCCATTATTTACAGCCTTTTTCATAAATTCAAAATGCGTGTTGTGCGGAGTTGTAATATAAATTACATCCACATCAGGATCCGTAAAAACATCATCCATATTCTCATAAACCTTATCAATATTATATTTTTTTGCAAAATCAACCGCCTTTTGATAAGTTCTGTTCGCAACCGAATATATACGTCTGCCATTTTTCGCCAAGGTCTGTGCCATCTCATTTGCAATTACTCCTGTACCTAATACAGCCCATTTGATATTTTCCATAAATAATGACCTCCTTAATTGTATATTAAAGAAATTTTACGATGCAAGGTTCAAAATACTTTTGAACCCAACATCATTTTATTGTTACATTTAATTTAATTCATGCTATACTTAATTTCAATAAAAATATTAAATAATATTCTATTATGAAATCGAGGCCTAATTATGAAACGCATTAATTTTGAAAACGGAACTGTAACAGGAAATATTTTAAATGCAGCTCTCCCAATGCTTGTTGCACAAATTTTAAGTCTGCTCTACAACATTGTTGACCGTATTTATATTGGTCGTATTCCCAATATAGGAACTGCTGCACTTGGTGCTGTCGGTCTGTGTTTTCCTCTTATAATGATAATTACTGCATGCAGCAATCTTTTTGGAAGCGGCGGTGCCCCGCTTTTTTCCATCAATCGTGGGATGGATGATAACCATAAAGCCAATACTATTTTAAACACATCTTTTTCAATGGTTTGTGCAAGTTCAATACTCCTGATGTTAGTCGGTCTCATTTTTTCAAAACCGCTTCTTATTCTTTTTGGAGCATCAAAAAATGCACTTATTTATGCCAGACCTTATATGATGATATATCTGCTTGGCACTCTCCCTGCAATGATTTCAACGGGTATGAATCCATTTATCAATGCACAGGGTTATTCTACAACAGGTATGTTCTCCGTGGTCATCGGTGCAGTTGCAAATATTATACTTGACCCGCTCTTTATTTTTATGTTAGGGCTCGGAGTAAACGGTGCCGCTATTGCAACCGTAATATCTCAGATATTATCCGCAGCATTTGTTTTTTATTTTCTGAGACGAAAAGCAGAGCTGAAAGTCCGTCTGCTCAGAAAAACTGAACTTCATTCCTGCCTTTCCATTGCCAAAAATATCATAACCCTTGGCACGTCAGGTTTTATTATGCAGCTTACGAACAGTCTCGTTTCAATTTGCTGCAATAATGTACTCTATGTCACCGGTGGTGACGTGTATGTCTCCGTTATGACTATCGTTTCAAGTGTCCGCCAAATGGTTGAAACTCCGATTTATGCCATAACCGAAGGTTCATCACCTATTATCAGCTATAATTATGGTGCAAGACGCCCTGAGCGGGTAAAAAAAGCCGGTATAGTCATGGCTGTTATGGCACTTATCTATACCGGAATTATGTGGAGTGTAATCATACTCGCCCCAAAATATTTAATTAAAATCTTTAGTTCAGATGCAACACTTATAAAAGATGTTGTACCTGCATTAAAACTTTATTTTACTGCATTTATCTTCATGGATTTGCAATATATCGGACAGACCGTTTTCAAATCACTTAACAAACGAACGCAGGCAATTTTCTTTTCACTTTTACGAAAAGTGTTTATTGTTGTACCGCTTACATACATCCTGCCGCACACTTTCAAAATGGGAACAAACGGTGTATTTATGGCAGAACCGGTGTCTAATGTAATTGGCGGAAGTATGTGTTTTATTACTATGCTGGTCACTGTGCTGCCTGAACTTAACAGGATGAAAGATACTCCCCTTTTTCCCAGTCAAGACACATTGCATATGCAATTCCCGTCAACGCCATCAACAACTGTTTCAAAAAAAGAGAAAGAATCATCTTTTTTTAATTACAATCAGGAAACAAAATAACACCCCTTTCAGACCTTTACATAACGCTGATTTCTGCTTCTAGGCTTATCAGGAATAGTCATTTGCACCAGATTTAACTCCATTGCTGGATGAAGATAATTCCTACGGAAACCATCTTTTGATTTTAGTCCAAGTTTTTCCATCAGTTTATTGCTTGTATATGGAATATCATAATCCATTATTTCAAGCAGTTTTTTTACATTTCCTGAAATCTGCACGCTATTATCATCAATCTGTATTGAAAGTTCATCTAATATCTTATCAATCTGAGATAACATAAATTCAATAAAAAAAGTAGACTCGCCATCGACATGGCACTTTGCAATCGCATTATAATAATCGTCCTGAAATTTTTCAATCTGACTTTCAATAGGAATATATTCAAATATTGCTTTCCATTTTGATAGTATAGCAGTATGCCACAATCTTGCCATTCTGCCATTGCCGTCTGAAAATGGATGAATAAATACAAACTCATAGTGGAATATACTGCTCAATATCAATGGATGGATTTCTCCCTGAACCCTTTTCATCCAATCAAAAAGCTGAATCATCAACTGTGGAACAAGTTGAGCCGGTGGAGCCATAAATATACACTTCTCACCGTTAAATACTCCTTCTTCCCCATGACGAAATCCACCTGATTCATCTACAATATATTTTGTCATAATTCCATGAAATCTTTTTAAATCTGCAATACTATATGGATTTATTTCTGAAATTCTTTCATATGCGTCATAAGCATTTTTTACTTCCTGTATCTCCTTTAATTCTCCAAGTACAAGTTTTCCGTTTATAACATCCCTGACCTGTTCAACAGAAAGAGAATTTGCCTCGATTTTCAAGGAGGAATGTATTGACCTAATCCTATTATTTTTTCTAAGATGTGGTTTTGTTTCCATGTCACTTATAATTGTAATGCGTCCAATCTTCTCAGAAATAGCCGCTACATAAGATAACATACTGTTTGTAATTGTAAATGGCGGATTATAATCACCCATACTGCACCTCCAGCTTGTGTACTAACTTACATATTAACTTGCACACTTTCTTGCACACTAACATACATATTAACTTGCGTACTTTCTTTTTCAATTATACACAAATTCTGAAAATATTAAAACCCGCATCCCAGAACTCAAATTCAATCCTACGATTGAACACCCGTCTCTTTTTTATTCATATAAATAAAAAATATAACATTCAAAACAATTCCGACAACCGTTGATGTAGGTGCTGCAAGTCCGATATTTGTAAGGCTTGCGTTAGGCTGGATACTCATAATATACGCCATCGGCAGACGTACCAAAAGCGTCTGTGTAAGCCCTTGAATCATTACCCACAATGTCTTATTGTTTCCATTAAAATAACCTATCATACTGAACAATACGGCGGTCACTATCGTTTCCGGTGCAAATCCTTTCAAATAGTCAAATCCCTTCTGTATAACTGCGGCGTCATTTGAAAAGAATCCCGCAAGAACATCACCTTTAAACATTACAATCAAAAATACTACACAACCAAATGCCACACCGACACCAATTCCTGTAAACATGGCATGCTTTGCTCTCTTTTTGTTGCCAGCACCGACATTCTGTGATACAAAAGAAGCCATCGACTGCATAAGTGAGCTTGGAATAAGCATTGCAAAGTTTACAATCTTGCATGCAACACCATATCCCGAAGATGCTTCAAGACCAAGTCTGTTTACAAATGCACAGAGTGCCAGAAACGAGAGCTGTGTCAAGAACTCCTGCAATGCAAGCGGCAGACCGATTTCAAGAAATTTACGACACTGTTTGTTTAATCTAAAATCTGATTTTGATATTGAAAATGGAAGTTTTTTCTTGACTAGCATCACAATCGCACATACAACGCTTACAGCCTGAGCAAGAACGGTTGCGAGTGCCGCACCTGCCGCATCCATATGAAGTCCTGCTACCAGAACCATATCACCAACAATGTTTACAATACAGGCAACAAGTACAAATATCAACGGTGACCTGCTATCCCCAAGTCCTCTAAAAACAGCAGCAAGTACATTGTAGGCAACAATAAAGAATATTCCGCTGCCACAGATACGAACATAAACCGTTGTAAGACTGACTGCTTCCGTTGGTGCCTGCATCAGAACTGAAATAGGTTTTGCAAAACATACCATAAGAATAAACAAGCCTATTGATATTATCGTAAAGACAACAGCAGCCCCGCCAAGTACCTCGCCTATCTGCCCCGTTTTCTTCTCTCCAATATATCTTGCTATAAGAACCGTGATACCCATAGCAAACTGTGTGACAACAAAAGTCACAAGATTGAGTACCTGACTTCCTGTTGAAACTGCTGAAAGTCCTGCTGTCGAACCAAATTTTCCTACAACAAGCAAATCTACTGCACCGTAAGCCGCCTGCAAAACAAGTGCTCCTAAAATCGGAAGCATAAACCAGAACAGCTTCTTTAAAATACTTCCCTGCGTGAAATCTGTCTTATCATTACTGCTCAATCGTAACACTCCTCTCTGACATAACTTTGTAAAGTTTTTCGATAGTCCTTATTGTACATTCCGCATCCTCATCTGAAATATCGTTTAACAGCGGCGCCAGACTGTTAAAATACTTTTCACTATATATCTGTAACAAATGCTTTCCTGCATCTGTCGCAAATATATATGTAACACGTCCGTCACTCTCAGAAGTTTGTTTGTAAAGATAGCCTTTTGTCTCCATCTCCTTGACAGTGCGTGTCACACCCGGACGTGGAATGTCAAGTGCATCACTTATGTCCGATACTTTTACACTCACCCCCTGCTTTTCCAAAGACTCAATCACATCCAGATAATGGATATAAGACGGTGTAACACCATTTGGAAGCGGCGGAAGCAGATCCCTTGACCGCTTTGCAAGATAGCACGCATCAAACATTGCTTTTATCTTTTCGATAGTCATAATAAATTCCTCTTTCTAATACTGTTTTTGCAAACAAAAAAGTCTATATAGTTACCTTTGTTAATTACCTTGGATAACTATATAGACTTTTATTCTATTTGTCAACACCTGACTGTGACAATTTGTTTTTAATCTCCTTCAAGCCGCTATCACCTATACACCTTTCAGGCAATATAAACGCCTGCATCGAACCATAAAATATATAAAAATAATCTTTTTCATCATAAATATTAACTATATCACTATACTTTACAATAGTCTCACCCTGTTCACATGTCTCAACAATTCTGTCATCCAAAAACTCGACCGAAGCATTCTCATTATAAGGCAGTTTTCCGTCTTTTTTTATTTTTATAATATTCTTTTTAATATTCCAACGCATCATAGCAGGCACGATAAACCACCACAAAACCGTTGACAAAACTGCCACCGCAGCAACAGTAAGAACAAGTCCTCTCTCTATACCAATAATAAGCAATGCCAAAACAAATATGAACATGGCAAAAGGAAAAGAAATTCTTGTAGCTAAAAGAGAATACTTTCCGATTTTTGAATGTTTCAGATACGAATAATTAAATTCAATGTAATCGTTGTCATTTAAATCAATATTGTACTTCATAAAAACCTCCCTGTATTGTCTTTATATTATAATGTAAAGTTCAATAACCACTAACCATCCGCAGAGATAAAATTCCCACCAAATCACTGAATTTTTACCCCAATCCAAATCAGAGAACTTATGAGCAAAAAAAGCGGATAGAACATATAAGGAATAATATCAAATGCCGAGATATTTTTTCCCAGTTCCGTAACTGCCGAGATTGCAACAAGCATCTGTGCTCCATAAGGCAAAATCCCCTGTGTTATACATGAAAATGTGTCCAGCAATGATGCTGTTTTCTTCGGTGTAATTCCATATGTCTGTGCCATTTCTTTGGCAATTGGATTTGCCATAACGATAGCCACTGTGTTGTTGGCGGTTGCTATATCCATAGCACCGACAAGTATTCCCATGCCAAGCTGTCCGCCTCGCTTTCCCTTAAACACATGATGTATTCCGCCTAAGAGAGCATCAAACCCTCCGGATGAACGAATCAAAGCACATAGAGCTGCGACAAGTACTGCCACGATACAAGTTTCAAACATGCCTGATACTCCGTTCCCCATATTGGCAACCAAATCCACAAATGATGTTTTTCCCGTCAACAACATGATTACCGCTCCCGATATGATGCCCGTCAACAATACAAGAAACACATTCCATCCGATAATTCCACCTATCAGCACAAGCACATATGGTATTATCTGTATCAGATTATAGTTGTGATGAACACTTCCTTCAATAACTGTATTCCATGATAAAAAGCTGACTACAATAACCGTCACTACCGCCGCTGGAAATGCAATCCAGAAATTCTGTCTAAATTTATCTTTCATTGCACATCCTTGTCCGTTACAAGCGGCAATAGTAGTGTCCGAGATAAAAGACAGATTATCTCCAAACATAGAGCCTCCCATTACCGTAGCCACGCAAAGCGGCACAGAAAAACCTGAAGCCTCCGCTACTGCAACAGCAATCGGAGTAATCAATGTAATCGTCCCAACTGAAGTGCCCATTGCTACAGACACAAAACATGCTACAATAAACAAAACTATAACCGCAAATCTTGCCGGAATCAGCTGCAGCATAAAATACGCTACACTCTCTGCACTGTCTCGTCCTACAACACCAACAAATACTCCGGCTGTCAAAAAAATCAACAGCATAGTTATTATATTCTTGTCCGCCATCCCCTGTGCCATAATTTCCAGTTTTTCATCAAAAGATACATTCCTGTTTTGCAGACACGCTGTCAAAATCGCCACCAAGAAAGCTACAATAATCGGAATATTATAAAATCCCATCGGAATTTTCATAATATATTCAAATACAATTCCAAGTCCCAAATATAATACCAAAAATACAAAAACAGGCAGCAACGCCACCGGATTTGCTTCTCTTTTCATGCTTTATCCTCATTTCCAAATGTATTGTGAAATACATACGAAGCCAAAACTTCGATACTTATTGTTCAAATATTTCCGTTTTTATATTTAACTATTTTTAGATTGCAATGTCAAGGACGTAATGATTTTCCTTCTCAACACAAAACAGAGTGCTCAGCCAACTACCGAACACTCTGTTTATTTTTACAGCTTTACAATTTTCAATTCAACCTTCACAGCGCTGTTGAAAAAACAAATACTGTTCTTTGTTTTTACAAACGCTTTTTCCAAAAACTACTTAGACGGGATTCTGCTTGCAATTCTTCCTGCAAAATCATTAAAGTTCTGCGTCTGAAGTATAACTTTTCCCGGTCCTACAAGTCTTGTAAGGAAAAGTCCCTCGCCACCGAGGAATATGTTCTTAAGACCTTTTACTGTCTCAATCTCATATGTTATCGTCTTTTCAAAGCCGACTACATTACCTGTGTCAACTTTTATTACTTCGCCCGGTGCAAGTTCCTTTATAACTTTGTCACCGTCAATTTCAAGAAATACCATACCTTTACCTGTTATATCCTGAAGAATGAAACCTTCCCCGCCAAAAAATCCGGATGAAAATCTCTTTGTAAAAGCAACCGACAGGTCTACTGTAGGTTCGGCACAAAGGAATGCTCCCTTCTGACAGATAAATCCACCTGTCTCACCAATATTTATCGGAAGAACCTCACCTGCAACAGTTGATGCAAATGCAATCCTGGCTCCGGCCTGTTCAGCAGTATAAGTTGCCATAAATAATGACTCACCTGCAAACATACGTCCAACACCTTTTAAAAGACCGCCCTTTGTATTGGTATCCATCTTAATTCCCTCTGTCATCCATGCCATACCACCTGACTGTGTATACATAGACTCTCCCGGTGCATCAAACATCACCTCAACCGCCGGCATTGTGTTTCCTACTAATTTGTATTGCATAACTCCCTCTCTTTCCACACTATAAGTGCAACATTTTTTGTAACCAACTTCTTTAATATATTAACAGAAATTGGTATTTATGAAAAGAACTTTACAAAAAAACTGTTGCCGCCGAAAATTCAGCGACAACAGCAGAAACTATAATAAGAATTTTTAATTTACAACTTTTTATCTACTTTAAAAGCAAAAGCGGGTCAACACTCTTTCCGTTTTCCGTAACTTCAAAATAAAGATTACTTCCCTCCAAAGTATAATATTTTGTCGGCTTTGCAATATGGCCGACTATCTCGCCTTTAGCAATTTTTTGTCCGGTTTTAACATTTAAATTTTTAAGCTGTCCGTATTTAACTTCATAACCGCTTCCAATATCTACAGTGACGGTTGTTCCTGTTTCATCATCTGTCTTTACGCTTTTGACAACACCTGCTGCCGCAGCTTTCACTTTCTCATCCGTCTTAGCTGCTATGACAACTGCCGGATTTATTTTATATTGTGCCAATGTCTTAAAGTAAACCGTATTGCTGTCACTAAATTTAAGAATAATATCTTTTTCGCTGCTTCCTACAGGCCAAACCAGCCCCTTCTCCGCATCAAATTTAAGACTGTTATCATTTGACATTGTATTTACTGTTTTTCCCTGTTTTTTATTTTTATCTTTTTCTGCTTTGTTCGTCTTTTTGTTTTCGTTGTTTGAAACAATATCCTTTTTGTTATTTTCCTCTTTTGCATCATTTATTTTTTCTCTCGCACTCTTAACAGAAGCCTTTTTTGTATTTTTCTTAATGTTTTTTACATTCCCTGAACCGGCTGTCACCGTTTTATTTTCTGTATTTTCTTCTGTTTTCTTATCATTTGAACTGTCTGCCTTTTTATCTGCATCCGCTGACAATCTGCCTGCTGATGAATCAGAGAAAAGCTTTGTTCCATCATTCTGCGGTGATTTGTTTGTCTTGTAATACACCCCGCCTATCCCAAGTCCACAAACAAGTGCAGCACACAGCGAAATGCATAACCCCTTTTTCTTAAAGTTGTTCTCCTTATTATCATACATACGGCAATCCCTCCAATTACGCAATATATTATTTAGTTTCCTAATATAACAAAAAAATAAATCTGCTATTATTCTTAACAGATTTATTTTTTTTATTCAAAATTGTTATTTAAAAATGATTACCGTTTAACTAAATAACTTGTTTCCTACGCCACAACATCTTCAAACTGTGAATTATAAAGATTTGCATAAAAGCCGTTTGCTGCAAGAAGTTCATCATGATTTCCCTGCTCTATTATATCCCCGTCTTTCATAACAAGTATCAGGTCAGCATCACGGATTGTTGAAAGTCTGTGTGCTATTACAAAACTTGTGCGTCCTTTCATAAGATTATCCATTGCTTTCTGTATCTCTATCTCAGTTCTGGTGTCAACCGAAGATGTTGCTTCATCAAGAATAAGTATCTTATTGTCCGCAAGAATTGCCCTCGCTATCGTAATAAGCTGCTTTTGTCCCTGTGATACATTGCTTGCATCCTCATTAAGTTCCATCTGGTATCCACCCGGAAGTGTCTGTATAAAGTGGTGCGCCCGCGCCGCTTTTGCCGCTGCTATTACTTCCTCGTCTGTCGCATCAAGTCTTCCGTAACGTATATTTTCCATTATCGTGCCCTTAAAAAGCCATGTATCCTGAAGCACCATTCCAAATGCGTCGCGGAGTTCACGTCTGTTAAAATCTTTTATATTGCTGCCGTTTAATTTTATCGCACCGCTGTTTACATCATAGAAACGCATAAGCAGTTTTACCATAGTTGTTTTTCCGGCACCTGTAGGTCCCACTATCGCAATCTTTTGTCCCGGTTTTACCTTTGCACTGAAATCATTAATGATAATCTGCTCCGGATTGTAACCGAAATGAACATGTTCAAATGATACCTCGCCCGTTACCTTTGAAATATCTGCAGGATTTTCTACTATCTGTTCCTCCTCGTTTTCGTCAAGAAATTCAAAAACTCTCTCCGATGCCGCAGACATTGACTGAACCATGTTTATTACCTGTGCTATCTGCTGTATCGGCTGTGTAAAGTTCTTTACATACTGGATAAATGCCTGTATGTCACCTATCGTAATTACATTTTTTATTGCGAGCATACCGCCGGCAAGTGCTACCGATGCATAACCTAAGTTTCCGACAAACATCATTATAGGCTGCATCATTCCTGAAAGAAACTGCGATTTCCATGCTGAGTCATACAAAATTTTATTTGTTTTTTCAAATTCTTCAATAGTATCTTTCTCTCGATTAAACGCTTTTATTACAAGATGACCACCGTAAACTTCCTCGACCTGCCCGTTTATATGGCCGAGATATTCCTGCTGTGCACGGAAAAATTTCTGTGACTTCTTTGTCACAAGGCTTATGAGCGCAAGTGATATAGGAAGTATTACAAGTGCAATAAGCGTCATAAGCGGTGAAATGCTAAGCATCATTATAAGCACACCTACAAGTGTTGCAACAGATGTAATTATTGTTGTGATACTCTGGTTAAGCCCCTGTCCAAGCGTATCCACATCGTTTGTAATGCGTGATAAAACCTCACCGTAAGTACGACTTTCAAAGTATTTCATCGGCATTCTGTTTATCTTCTCAGATATTTCCTGACGCAGTTTATAACACACCTTCTGCGTTATGCCTGTCATTATCCATCCCTGAATAAAACTAAACAATGCACTGCAAAGATAAAGTCCGAGTACAACAAGAAGTATTCTTCCTATTTTTCCAAAATCAATACTTCCTGTTCCGCTTATTTTTGCCATAAGACCTTCTGATAAAGCCGTTGTTGCTTTTCCCAAAATTTTAGGCCCTGCCACCGTAAATACAGTTGAACATGCCGCACAAAACATTACGACAAATATTCCCACCTTATATTTTGCGATATATTTTACAAGTGTTTTTAATGACTTTTTGAGGTTCTTAGGCTTTTCGCCCGGCTGCATACCTCTGCCCATAGGACCTCTCCTGCGTGGCTGTGGCTTTTTAAACTGTTCCTCATTACTCATTTTCTGACACCTCACTTTCATCCATGCCAAGCTCTTTGGCTGACAACTGGGATTTTGCGATTTCACGGTAAACTTCACAATCTTTGAGAAGCTGTTCATGCGTACCTTTTCCGACTACTTTTCCATCATCAAGAACAAGTATCTGCTCTGCGTGTAATATTGTGCTAATTCTCTGTGCAACGATAATAACCGTGCTGTCCTTTACATTTTCAGACAATGCTTTTCTAAGTGCCGCATCTGTCTTTAAATCAAGTGCTGAAAAGCTGTCATCAAATATAAATATCTTTGGTTTTTTGGCTATTGCCCTCGCTATCGCAAGACGCTGTTTCTGGCCTCCTGAGACATTGCTTCCTCCCTGCGATATTGAACTTTCGTATTTATCATCTTTTGCTTCAATAAACTCCGTTGCCTGTGCTATCTCTGCAGCCTTTTTTATTTCCTCATTGGTTGCATTATCATTTCCAAAACGGAGATTTGAAGCTATCGTTCCCGAGAAAAGAACTCCCTTCTGAGGTACAAAACCAATTTCCTCCCTGAGGTCTGACATTGAAATATTTCTTATATCTTTTCCGTCAAGCAATATCTTTCCATCCGTGACATCATATAATCTCGGAATAAGATTTACCAATGTTGATTTGCCGCATCCCGTACTGCCTATGATAGCTGTTGTCTCCCCCGGCTTTGCCACAAAATCAATATCGTGGAGTACATCTTCCTCTGCTCCCGGATATTTGAAATTTACATGTTCAAATGATATTACACCGTCATGGCTTGTAAGTTTCTCCGGTTTGTCAATATTTTTAATAGAAGATTCCGTGCGGACAACCTCATCGATACGCTCTGCTGCAACAGCCGCACGAGGAAGCATTATCGACATCATCGTAAGCATCAAAAATGACATGACAATCATCATTGCATATGTTATAAATGCAGTCATAGCACCGACCTGCATATTTCCGCCGTCAATCTTGTTAGCTCCAAACCACACAATACCGACCGTAAGAACATTCATTATCATCATCATACCCGGCATCATAAATGTCATAACCCTGTTTGTAAAAAGCATTGTCCTTGTGAGGTCTTTATTTGCTTCGTCAAATCTCTCTTCTTCCTTTTTCTCCCTGCCAAATGCACGGATAACCGAAAGCCCGGTAAGAATTTCTCTTGAAACAAGATTGATATTGTCGACCAGCTTCTGCATAAGTTTGAACTTAGGCATAGCAGCTGACATAAGTATCATGACATATCCGAGTATCACAACTACCGCAAGCACTATTATCCATCCCATGCCTGCTCCCGTCTGCATAACCTTTAATACACCGCCAATTCCAAGAATAGGAGCATAGGCAACCATTCTTAGAAGCATTACCGAAACCATCTGTATCTGCTGGATGTCATTTGTACTTCTCGTAATAAGTGATGCCGTTGAAAATTTATCCATCTCGGCATTTGAAAATCCGACAACATTTTTAAATACCTTTTCCCTGAGCGTCATACCTATTCCGGCTCCGACTCTCGATGCAAAGAAGCCGACAAGCACAGTCACAACACCCATAAGAAGTGCCATTCCAAGCATTTTTAATCCCGCAAACAAAAGATATGATTTCTGTACATAGTCTATGTCGATTCCTGCCGCCTTGTCACAGGAAACTGCATAAGCAGCACCCATCGATTTAACAAGTGAACTTCCCATCGCATCTATGGTATTACTCATTTTATCACGCATAGACAAAATGCTCTTTTTATCCATCTTTCCGCTTTCAAGCATTCCTGCAAAGAACGGTCTTGCGTCAACACATTCAACCTTAACTTTATTTCCGTCATTATCTTCCTTTTCCTGCTTGAAGCTCTTAAGTTTAACGCCAAGTGTCTCACCAAGCTGCTCTACGCTCATATTTTCAAGTTCAGACTCCTTCTTTCCCATCTGACTTGCAATAGTCTTTTTAAAACTGCTGACCTCCAATGTACTCATCTGATAATTCATGATAAGCGGCAGAGTAAGTTTTTCGTCAGCCTCATCAAGTTCCTTTTCAGACTTATCTTTTAGTTTATAAAACTCTCCGTCTGCCTCATACAGACCTTTCCACACATCTGTTTCATCATCCGTCATAATAAACTGTGCCGTCTCAAACTCACTCTTTGTAAGCTTTTCGGGAACAATATGTTCAACACCGCTGTTCTGAATACCCACATCGATAATATCTGATGTATAAGAAGGAAGCGACAGGTCACACCATGCCTGTACAAACAGCAGAGCAATAATGATAATAACCGCTTTCCAGTAAGGAATCATATTTTTAAATATTTTACCCATTTTTTCTGTCCTTTCTTAACTTTCTATTTCTTAACCTTTCTGACTTCAATCTCTTTCTTTGCAATATCATATATATTATTAAGATACGATATAAGCATTGAAAGTTCTTCCTCATCAAATTTTGACAGGACAGCCTCTCCGTAGTCTCTCATTATCTCTCTGACTTCCTGTGCAACTTCTCTTCCTCTGTCCGTTATCTCAACATAAGTATTTCGCCTGTCATTTTTATTTACCGTTCTCTCAACATAACCTTTTTCTTCAAGCCGTTTAAGTGTTCTGGATATTGCTGACGGAAGTACCCTTGTTTTCTTAGCAAGTTCAGAAATCGTTATCTTTCCATCCTCGCCCTTATCCATAATATTCCGCATAGTCCAAAAATCCGCACCGCTTATGTCCGGCATAATATCTCCAAGTCTTAATTTGTGGAACTGATGCATAGCCTTAAACAATTCTTCAAACTTATCATTAATAATAATCACCTTCTTTGAACATTATAATGTTGGGTCAAAAGGTATTTTGACTCCTGTAACATATTCTATATTGCATAACACATCAAACATTTAACAATGTTATGTATTGCGTATGTGAAATAATAACACTATCAAATAAAAATGTCAACAAATTTGTTTCATTGACTTTGCTCTATTTAATGTTACAATTAAATTAATACTTTTTGACCGGCACTAAACTTAAAGGAGATGAAGGAGAATAACCATATGAGCACTTACCCAGAGAAAAAATATATTTCTGCCGATGACACTACTTTTCAGGATATTTATGATTCAATAATCAATGAACTGATTAACTTAGAAAATCTGACACCTGATAAGAGCAGATTAGCTATTTTAGAATCCATCCTCAAACAACTTTGTAAATGTATTGGCAGTGACACTGCTTTTATATTTGAATTGCTTAACCAAAACATTTATGAACTCAAACTAAGCTATTCAGTAAATAATAATGATTCACTTAAAGCGCATCCCATTATGTTTCCGGCGGAAGAAATACCTGATTGGCACAATAAACTTTCTAACCGTGAAATAATCATAGAAGACAATATTGGAGAAATTGATGTCACACAATTAACAAATGAAAATAAAAAACTTCTCAGTTTTGGTGTAAATTCCGTTATTGCATTTCCAATTTCATATGCCGGAAAACAGCTCGGATATATAAGACTTGATTCCCCTTCTTTTCCTGTTATTCCTGCTCATTTAAGGTTAATGAAAACAATAGGTATTCACCTTGGAAGTATATGGCAGAATATTGACAAAGATTTTCTCCTTATGCAGAATAAGAGCCTTATAAATAAAAATAAATTTGAGCTTGAAAAAGAACAGCAGTTCCTCGATGTGCTTTGCCGTGACTATACTTCAGTATATTATGTAGACCTCGAAAAAAACACACTTGAACCCTTTAAACTGGACAGGGTTGCCAATGCGGCTAACTTTATCTCTGCTGAAAATCCGGGACCATTCAATTATACGGAAATGATAGAAACTTATTCCAGAAAATATGTTGCTCCTGAAAGTGTTACATTTTTTCAAAATACAATGAGTATTGTTAATCTGAAAAACGAGTTAAAATACAAAGAACGCATCGTGTTCAGATATCGTAGTGTTCCTAATCTTTTAAGACAACAATACTTTGAAACCATTGTCGTAAGAATTTCAACAACATCCTTAAATTACCAATTATTATTAGGCTTCAGACACATTGACAACATAGTTGCACTTGAACAAAAAAGACAGTTTGAACTTGAACAGGCACTTACAGAAGCTACCTTGAAAAATGAAGTCATATCTGCTTTAAGCCAAATATACAATGCAATATTTCTGATTAACCTGGAAAAAGACAGCTTCAAAGAAATCTCCGGCAAAGGCAGTACACACCGTCTTGCCGGCAAAAGCGGATGTGCATCTTTAGAAATGAATAGATTATGTGATGAATTTATTGTTTCTGAATATAAAGATAAATTACGCCAGTTTTTTGACATTTCAACATTACAGAAGCGTTTAAAAAATGAAGAGACAATTGCTACTGAATATCTGACAAATGATAACAACTGGCATACGGCGAGATTTATAGTAAGACGCCGAAATGAGTCAAATACAATTACAGATGTCTTATATGTAACACAGATAATAAGTGCAAGCAAACGCCGTGAACAAAGCTGGATAGCAATTGCCGAGGAAGCTAACAAAGCAAATGTTGCCAAGACAGAATTTATATCGCAAATAGCACATGATATACGAACTCCTATGAACGCAATAATGGGATTTACCGATATAGTTTCACAGCATATAGATGAGCCTGACAAAATAAAATACGGACTCGAAAAAATAAAGCTGTCAGGCAACTTTTTGCTAGAGCTTGTCAATGAAGTTCTCGACATTTCAAAAATAGAAAATGGTCAGATGAAAATCAATCCTAAGGAAATAAATATATGTGAACTTTTTGACGAATTTCCGCCATCTCTCGAACAAATACAACTCGGCAAAAACTTAGATATCAACTGTATAAAACATGATATTATATATCCTGAAATATTTGCTGACCCACTGCGTATAAGACAAATATATACAAATATTTTATCCAATGCCATAAAATATACACCCGACGGCGGAAGTGTCACATTTGAAATGTACCAGCAGAAAATTCCTAGCAGCAAAAATATATTTCTTATTGCCAAAATCAGTGATACAGGCATAGGAATGTCCGAAGAATACATAGAAAATATGTACTCAAAATTTACAAGAGAAACTGATTCGAGGATAAATAAAGTTCCGGGTTACGGACTTGGTTTGTCCATTGTCAAATATCTTACCGATATAATGAATGGCCATATTGATGTTGACAGTAAACTTGGCAAAGGCACAACCTTTACCATCACTTTAGAAATTCCATACCTGAAAAAACGCTCAAGAACCTCTCCTGGGACATTGACACTTGACGATTATTCCAAAATATGCTCGGGAATGCATCTTCTTGTCGCTGAAGATAATGAATTAAATTATGAAATAATATCAGAACTTTTAAAAATGCATAACATAACATGTGAACATGCCGCTGACGGTTCTATATGTGTTGAAATGTTAAAATCTTCCAAACAGCATAATTATGACGCAATACTTATGGACATGCAGATGCCTGTTATGAACGGACTTTACGCAACAACCGCTATCAGAAATCTTGAAATTCCTGAAGCACACAGCATTCCAATAATTGCAATGACCGCAAACGCTTTTAAGGAGGATATAGAAAAATGTCTCAATGCCGGCATGAATAAATATCTTTCAAAGCCCGTAGATATATTCAGCCTTTTAAAAGTTTTATCTGAATATAGAAATAATAACTAATTTATTATTTATTCGAGTATAGATATAATAACTATTTTATTATTTTATCTCAATATAAATATAATAATAAAAAACACTTTCCTATATCTTCATATCATATATCAATATAGGGAAGTGTTTATTATTTTTGTTTTAATAAAGGCTTTTATTTATCTCTGTATTTTCATTTTCACTGTCAGTTTTTTCAAAATATCCGTCAGGCATATGATTTAACTGTTCAGTTCCTGTTTGAGATTTTGTTGCATCATATGAACTCGGTTGCATATTTGATGCATTATATGAATTTGGCTGTGTTTTCTCTGCATTGTAAGGATTTGACTGTGCTTCTGCTGAATTATACGGATTTTGATGTTGTGTTGAAATATTCTGACTTTCACTGCCAACCATATTTTTATAGTGAACATCCGCATGTGTATAAACTTTTTTCTCATGATAATATACAACATTTGTATCACTTAATATATCGTGCAATCCTCTTTTTTGCTTGTCAACAGCTATCATTATATATCCTATTGAAAGAATAAGTGCAGATAAAAATCTTCCCACAGTCTCTCTAAATGCCACTTCAAAAAATGTCATTTTTCTTTCCTCTGTGCTCACCACTCTTATTTGAAAAATCTTCTTTCCGAGTGTTGAACCAGTGAAATATGTCAATAAAATAAAATACGCCGCCTGCATCAGATAAAATAATATATCTTTTATAGAATATTGAAAAATAAAATCTCTTACAAAAAAATTGTTCGGACTTGTAACTGTCGTAACCCAAACAGGTATCCTGATTACAAGCATTGCACACCAAACTATTATAATATCTGTTAAATATGCCGCAAGACGAACGAAGAATCCTGCATATATGCGGTTATCCGATCTATTTTGCATAATATTTAAGCACCCCATTTCCATTGTTTTGAACAATATCCTCTGCAAGATCTATGTCTGACTTGGGAACAATGTCTTTTACTGCACCAAACAAACTGCTGAATATTCCTGATAATGAATCATTTTCAGGGGTATAGTATGTTATATCACTTGAAAATCCTGCTTCTTTTGCAAAAGCTTTCTTCTCATCTTCCAAAGAACCTACTTCATCAATAAGATTTATTTCTTTTGCCTGTTTTGCTGAGTAAATACGTCCATCAGCAATCTTTTTAACTTCACTTGTGTCCATCTTTCTGCCTTCGGCTACAATGTCTACGAACTGGTCATATGCCTCATCCACAAGTGACTGTAAAATATCCTGCTGTTCTTTAGTAAGGTCAAGACCAGCTGAACCCATAGCCTTATTCTTACCACTTGTTATGTCTATTTCCTTTATACCAAGTTTGTCATAAAGTTTCTTGCAGTTTGTAAGTGAAACTATTACACCAATAGAACCCGTCCAGCAATTTCTGTTTGCATAAATCTTATCAGCAGCCATTGAAATATAATATCCTCCCGAACATGCCTGAGATGCAAAATATGCCCATATTGGTCTCTTTGTCTTTTCCTTATATTCCATTAGTTTAAGATATAACTCATCGCTTTCATAAACAGCCCCTCCCGGACTGTCAACAAAAAGAAGTATACCTTTATTCTTGTCAGACTCTTCCATTTTTTCAATATACTTTAAATATAAATCATGATTGTAGGTATTATCTGATGTAAGACTACTTGAAGAAGAGGCTCCGATTTGTCCCTCAATATTTATTACCCCAACAAAGTCCTTTTCAGGCAAATCAATATTTGAACCTGTTTCCGAAGAAAGTATTTCTTTTACTATACTACTTGTGTCCGCTTTATTTTTCTGTATAAGTTTTGAACTTATCACATTTGACGCAACACCTGTGATTCCAACTGCTATTATAACACCCCCTGTAACCACTATGCTGATAATCTGTTTTGTTTTCATAGAATTTTCCTTTCCCTACTATATTATTACTTGCAACATGGTTAATTTTACCACAATAAAACTTTTCGGTCAAAAAATCCCCCGTTTGCTGCTCTCGCAGCTAAAACGGGGGAATAAATGAGAAATAATTCTAATTAGTCTGCATCTGTAACTTCAACCTTAACTTTATTAAGATGCCAAATTTCCTTTGCATACTCCTCAATAGTTCTGTCAGATGAGAATTTACCGCTCTTTGCTGTATTTAACATAGCTGAGCGAGCCCATTTCTTTTCATCTTTATATGCAGCTTCAACCTTTTCCTGAGCTTCAGCATACATTCTGAAATCTTTGAGTATAAAATACATATCAGGTCTGCCGCCCTGTCCGTCAAGGAGAGAATTATAAATGTCTCTAAACTCCTCAAAATTGCCCTGAGAATATGTTCCGTCTACAAGCTGTGTAAGTACGGCACGTATATCTGCATCTGAATTATAAATATCTCTTGGGTTATACTGACCATTATGCTCATATGCAATTACTTCGTCTGATGAAAGGCCAAAGATAAATGCATTTTCTTTTCCAACTTCATCAACTATCTCAACATTTGCACCATCCATAGTCCCAAGTGTAAGTGCACCGTTCAACATAAACTTCATGTTTCCTGTTCCTGATGCCTCTTTACTTGCTGTTGAAATCTGCTCTGAAACATCTGCTGCCGCAAAAATTATCTCAGCATTTGAAACTCTGTAGTTCTCAATAAATACAACCTTAATCTTTCCATTGATAGATGCATCATTATTGATAACATCGCCAACACTGTTGATAAGTTTGATAATTGATTTTGCTCTCTGATATCCGGCAGATGCCTTTGCACCGAATATAAATGTTCTTGGATAAAAATCCATGCCCGGATTCTGCCTTAATTTATTGTAAAGATACATTACATGAAGAATATTTAAGAGCTGACGCTTATACTCATGTAATCGCTTTACCTGTACATCAAAGATAGAACGAGGGTCTACTTCAATTCCATTGTGCTCTTTGATATATTTGGCAAGACGCACCTTATTCTTATACTTAATGTTCATAAATTCTTTCTGACTGCGCTCATCATCAACATAAACAGAAAGTTCATCAAGATGTTTAAGGTTTGTAATCCAGTCATCACCTATTTTATCTGTAATCCACTGTGCAAGCAATGGATTTCCGTGAAGTAAAAATCTTCTCTGTGTGATACCGTTTGTCTTATTGTTAAACTTCTCAGGCATCATCTCATAAAAATCTTTAAGTTCCTGATGCTTCAAAATTTCTGTGTGAAGTTTTGCAACACCATTTACCGAAAAGCTTGCTGCTATGGCAAGATGTGCCATCTTAACCTGACCATCATAAATGATAGCCATCTTTTCTACCTTGCTGTTATCGTCAGGATATGCAGCCTGAATCTGAAGCACAAATCTTCTGTTAATTTCCTCAATAATCTGATAAATTCTAGGCAGAAGTCTTGAGAAAAGCTCTAAAGGCCATTTTTCAAGTGCCTCTGACATAATTGTATGATTTGTATAAGCACATGATTTTGTAGTAATATCCCATGCCTCATCCCATGAAAGATTGTACTCATCCATAAGAATACGCATAAGTTCTGCAACTGTAACTGTAGGATGTGTATCGTTTAACTGGAATACAACTTTCTCATGAATTTTATGAATATCATCATGTTTTTCCATGTATTTTTTAACTGCACGCTGAATACTTGCAGATACAAAGAAATACTGCTGTTTTAATCTGAGCTCTTTACCTGCCATATGATTATCATTTGGATAAAGCACCTCACAGATAGTTCTTGCAAGATTCTCCTGCTCTACTGCTTTCTGATAATCACCCTTGTCAAATGAATCAAGGTTAAATGTATCAATAGGTTCTGCATCCCAAATTCTGAGAGTATTTACCACGTTGTTGTTGTAACCTACAATCGGAAGGTCATAAGGTACTGCTCTTACCGACTGATAATTTTCCTGAACAAACTTATCTCGTCCACACTCATCTTTTCGTATAGTAACATAACCGCCAAACTTAACCTCAACGGCATATTCAGGTCTCTTGATTTCAAACGGATTTCCATATTTGAGCCAGTCATCAGGTCTCTCAATCTGATAACCGTTTTCAATAACCTGTTTAAACATTCCGTATTTATAACGAATACCGCATCCGTATGCCGGATATCCTAATGTTGACAATGAATCAAGGAAACATGCTGCAAGTCTTCCAAGGCCTCCGTTTCCGAGTGCTGCATCCGGCTCCTGATCCTCTATAACATCAAGATTCATTCCTAATTCTTCAATAGCTTCTTTGATTGCCTGATTACCTTTTAAGTTAATGATAATATTTCCAAGTGCTCTTCCCGTAAGGAACTCCATAGACAGATAGTAAACTGTCTTTACATCCTGTTCCTCGTAAGTTCTATGTGTAGCCATCCACTGATCCACAATAAAATCTTTAACGGCATATGCCACTGCCTGAAATTTCTGCTGCTCGTCAGCCTCACTGATAGACTTTCTGAATAAAACTTTTAAATAATCCTCAACTTCTTTTTTAAACTCTACCTTGTTCAATTCCTTCATACTTTTTATTATCCTCCTGATATTACAACCGACTCTGTCTTACATTTACTATTATAAACCACAAACCCTCAAAAATCAACGAAACTCCTTGCTACGCACCTTTTTTATTTACTCCATATTTTATTAAAATATTCATTTTTTTATCATGGCTTCTCTTCAAAAAAATTGCCGAAACACCTTAAAACTATGCATATATCCAATATTTTATTCATAATTATTTATTGATAAATAAAGGTGAGGTAATTTTATGTTTAATCGAAAAAAAACCTCATTTCACCAAATTCAAATATTAAGCTGCACCCTTATAATAATGCTGTTTTCTTTATTTTGCTTAAATGGCTGTGCTACAGATAACGATTACCCCAAAACCAAAGATATTGATTATACTGTGGTAACAGGAAATGAAATTCCAAAAGAACTGCGGAAAATGATAAAAGAACGCAAAGACTCTGCTTTTGAACTAAGTTTTTCCTGTGAAGGTGAATTATATATAGTTAAAGGCTATGGAAAACAGCTCTCTCCTGAGTTCAGCATAACAGTCAATGAACTTTATCTCTCTGACAACTATATAGTATTTGACACAGAATTATATGGTCCAAAAAATGAAACAAAATCAAAAACCAAAAGTTATCCATATATTGTTGTAAAAACAGAATACATCAATAAATCAATTGTTTTTAAATAGCTTTACTGTTTTAATTTTTTAGCTTTAAAATATTGCAAATTTAAATGTTCTTTTAATTTTAAATACCTTTTTAATTTTGAATATCTTTTTAATTTTGATTTACTTTTCGGATTTAACAATTTTTCAATTTCAAACAACAACGAAACATATATCCGCAAATGTAATTTCATCCTGAACCCTGCATCTTGTTTTTACATTTGCGGCAATTCTTTCTCCATTAACTAAAGTCCCATTGCATGACCCTTTGTCCGTAACATATAAAAAATTCTCATCCGCTTCAAGTACGGCATGCTTTCTGCTTATATAATTTTGTGGAAACACAATATCATTATCACGACTGCGCCCGATATGAACTATACTTCCCATGTCTCCGCTAAAAGATAGATTCTTTTTTATATTTATTATTTCCGGCACAAACTCTTTAAAAAAATTATTTTTTTTATTTTCTCTCACCAGTAAAAAACATTCACTCTTGTCATAATCACCCGCATTATCCTTTTCTTTACTCTTGGAAAAGACATTAACACCGTCATTTTCATCCGCAAAAATATTAGATTTCTTTCTTTGTGATGTCTTATCCGAAAATTGTGATACTTCATCCGAATACCATGATGCCTCATCCGGATACCGTGATGTATCATTCTGATACCGTGACATCTCATCTGAATACCGTGATGTATCATTCTGATACCATGACGTCTCATCTGAATATTGTGAAACATCATCCGGATATTGTCTTTCCTTCAAAAATTCCTCAATATCAACCATATTAAAGTTGTCTGTTGAGACAATATCATATATACCATACATAAATTCTACACACTTTTTATCACAATGGTCTGTTATTTTCATAAAGTCTTCGGTCAATTCCTTAATCTGTTTTCTAAACGAACAATTTAACCCGGGTAAAACGCAAAATTTAAGATTTTTATATTTACGATTTCCAAATATCAAATCCTTATTTAACAAAACCGAATCCGCAGATATAAGATACTTCTGACAGCTTTTCAATATTTCCGCAATAGCTGTATATATTTCTTTCAAAATATCATATGTCATCTTCCCCTCTTTCATTATATCTGAAACTGCCATTTTATCAGTTGTATCATAATAAATATATGTTCTGTTGTCCTCATACCTGAAATCACACGCAAGCAATCCACAAATATTATTGTTTTGAAGCATCTTTGCTTCAACCGACTCCTCACTGGCACAATCAATTTCAAATACAATATAAACTCCCGAAATTCCATCTTTTTTCTTATATTCCATTTAACCCCCTTTTTTGCTTATATCTTTTGTGCATTATACATTTTTTCTATATCTCATCATTGTCTCAGGCTTGACCATCAAATATTTTGTTTTGATATAAATTTTCTTTGTCTTTTTCATAAAATAACCCATAACCGGAATATCCATTTTAGAAACTGCTTTAACTTCCGTTTTTATATATGTTTTTCCAACATTGCATTTTAATTTTGTCACCCTAAATATTCTTAAATTTCTTGAAACAGACTCTTTAGTCATGATTTTTTCACTCAAAAATTTTTTTGAATTATTTTTACTCAAATTTTTATCATTTGATATTTTTTTATCCGATGCTTTTTTATCCATTACTTTTTCATATGATGTTTTTTCATTCGATGTCTTTTTATAATTTCCATCGTTCTCATCTATACATATCACGTTGTACCTTATATTTTCATGTAATATAACCTTATCATGCAATACAAACAACATATATATCATTGAAAAAATCATTCCAAGTATTATCGGAACAACAAATGCTGCTTCAACTGTATAATTTGCAGAAATCTCGTATCTTTTATGCATTCCAAAACCCCTTTTTTATTTTCAAGTTTATTTTAAATTCAAGCCATATTTTCAAACAAACTAAATAAATACGCAGCCAGCACAAACGGAACAAGAGGCATCTCATAGTCCTTCTTTTTTCTCTTAACAATAACAAGAAATAAAGCCACAAAAAAAGCAAATGCAATGGATAAGAAAAGCACAAAAATCCCTTTTTGAACACCAATAAAACATATTATAATTGAATAAAGACATACATCCCCCATTCCTACAGCTCCCCTACTTAAAATCGAAATGCATGCCAGCAGAATGCCAACACCGATGCCTGCCACAAAACTTTCAATATTATAATTTTTTTCAAAATAGCAGCAAACTGCAAGAATTAACGAAAACGCCAATAGTACCCTTATATCAACTGTTTTTCTTAAAATATCAGTTATTGTACATATCCCGATGCATAAAAATAATATAATACTTACAAACATATAACCTTATCACCCCCTCCCTTTACATTTGCTGCATTCAGGCATACCGCCTATTTCCGATATTTTTACTTTTCTTACATATCTTTTTATTCCATGACATTTTTTAGTACAATGATACCTGTCTCCATAAGTTGTTATATAAACGTAAGTATTTAAACCATCCTCTGTTCTGTAACAAAATTCGCATTTTTTATACTTTCCTCCGGATGAATTTCTTTTTTTATCAATAATTTTTACTGAAACTCTCTGAATGCTTGGGTTCAAATATGTGCAGTCAGAATATTCATGATAAACACTTCCGCTTTCTGTAATATAAACGGTTCTCTCTGACTCTTCTGCATCAGAACACATACTTTTTCCCTTATAATCACTCAAAACAATTCTTTGATAAATCCTATGGTTAGTAAGCCTGCCTGACAAAACAGGATTTTTCATCTTGTATCTCATGAAACATATTTTATATCCTTCATTTTCAGACCACATTATAATGTGACTGTCACCAAATATACTTTTCAATGTATCTGTTTTTGTCCCATATACAGAATAATCCGCTGCGGCATCTGCAAGTTGAATATGATTTTTATTCACTTCAAACAAGACATTAAATTCATAAAAAAACGAGAATACCATAATAAAAAATAACGGTACACATAACGAAGCTTCAACTGTAACAGATGCTTTTAAATCCCACTTTTTCTGCTTGTTATATCCGGTCTTATCTCTCATATCCGTAACTTGTAATCACCAGCCTTTCAAACTTTGTGAATTTCAAATTTTTTCCGTAAATTTTCCACATATAAGGAAATATAAACTTCATTTCATATGCTATTTCAAAATCTGCTGCCACAATACAATCATAAATACGAAAACTTTCGTTATATCTTTTTCTCAAATCAAACTGGATAATATCAAACATTCTTGTTCTAATCTTTTGTGTTGACACCAATGCTGCAAAACAAAATAAGTATTCTTTGTAGTCAATATACTTTGATGCAAGCTTTCCATCGCTTTTTTCATATTGTTTTGCTTTACTTTGTAATAATTCTCCTGTAGCCAGACATATTTCCTCATATGTTATCTTTATATCAGTCATTTTTTTCAAAACGGGAATCTGCCTGCCGTCAAGGAGTGCCGCAACATCTATACATGACTCTTCAAATGCCATTATTGCAAGTATTACATACTGAACACCTTTTATAAGCGGTTCAATTCCTGTAACTCCGGCTATTGCAGTCGCTGTCGCCAGTGCCTTAGCACTGGCCGTCTTGTCATTCAATATTGCCGTAAGATTTGTTGCCATTCTCGTAGCAATTATTCTGCTCACAACCCCTGCAAGATTATCTTTTTCCTTTTCGTTTCCGCATATGAGATACTCCATTCCGTATTCCACTGTCTTGTTTCTGTTATTTACATATGAAGAAAAAACCTTATCAGCATAAATAATATATTTCATTCTATCTTTATTCTCATTTTTTTCTTCTGTATATGTTTCGTTTCCACCGGCACTTAAAAACAAGTTCTTCAGATAATCCCCGGCACTCTCATACTTAGTTTTTGAATTATCTTTTTCACTCTCTGTTTTTCCTCCCTCTGCTGTTTCACTTCCGGCATCACTTCCATTGTTTTCCTCTTCTTCTGATAAAATAGCCTTTTCTATATTTTTTTCCGAAAGTTTATTTACATCACAAACCAATGAAAGATAGCCATCCTCAACAAGTTCTTTAAAAACTTCCAACGGATTTTCTACATCTTCATCTGTTGTTGTATTCCCACTCTCATTTGCATCTTCTTTTTTTACATCAGTCCCACCGATATTTTTATCCTGATTTTTGTCTCCAATTAAATTTTTATCGTTATCTTCCTCAACGCCTCCTCCCTCATAATTTTCTTTATATTTTCCTGTCTCGTAGCTGCTGCCATCATCAAGTTTTTCATATAAATCGGCTTTACTCCCTTGAGAAACATTTGAATAATTACCTTTAAGTTTATCTGCAGTATCTTCTATTGCACAACTTGCAATATACTGTTTTATCTGTCTGCATAAATTTTCACCATCAGCCAATCCCTCATAGCTATTTTCAAAAACATTAAGCTTTTTTATCTTATAAATATCTGTATAAGAACTTTTTGAACTTTTAGGCTTAACTGCTAAATTATTTAGTAATATTTTTCTAAAATCATCCTGCATTTCAATTGATGATATTCCGTTATATCCGCCATACCCAAAAAGACCGTATTCTTTAAACAACTCCATGTTATAGTCTCCAAACAGTGTTTTTTCTGCCGCTGTTGACGCATTCTTTATATAACCTTTTGACGCTGTTATCCTTGTGCTTTCAAAAAAAATAAGAACCATCCCAAATATGAGTATGAATATAAATGTCATAAATACAGTTATACTCCCCTTGACTTCCTTATTCTCCATCATCAATTTCAATTTCCTCATTTATTGTGTCTGAATCCCCATTTATATTTTTAAATGCACTACTTACAATGTCCGTTATCTGCTTTCTAAATATAACTATCAGCATTATAAGCACAACTAAAATAAGTATAATTTCAACAATTCCAATTCCATCTTCTTCACATATTAAATCTCTCATGTCTTTTCTGTTTATCATATTTTTTATCTTATTACTGTCCGCACAACTCAAGCAAAAACAGACAGACAGTAACTTTCCCCTTTCTAATTTTTTAACAATACAACACTACTCACTTTACATCCCTGCAAAAGCTGCATACAATATAATGGCAAAAATAATTGTCATCATAAGCACCATTGGCACTAATAGTTTTGTACTCGCTTCTTCTCCAAGAATTTTTGCATTCTCTTTTCTTTCATTAAAAATATCAGCGGATTCATACTCGAGAATATTTATTAGATTAGCGGTTCCCTTTTTTAAATTTTGTACAAGAAGTGTTGAAAATTTTATATAGGTTAATATACCTATTCTTCTTCCAAACATTTCGTATGCCTTTTCTTCACTAATTCCATTATCCATCTGATTTTTAGTCAGAAGCATTTCCTCTGTAAGATAATCAACCTTATCATTTTTAGTTTTTCTTGTCTCAGCTACACGAATCCATGCATTTTTCACAGGTAGACCGGCATTTATAAGCAATACAAATTTTTCAACCATTTCAGGATATGCTAGTTTCAACTGTTTTTCCCGTTCAGTCACTTTATTCTTTGCAACATATTCTGCCATAATCGGTACAACAACAAACATGAGCATTGCAATACCTGCCGTCTGACATAATCCTTTATATCTGTCAACACTGTAGCTTACATTTTTCCCTCTGACCTTATCAGGAAGTTTTATATACTTGAAACTCTTGGTATCTTCTACTGACTTTTCAAACAATTTTCTCCATTCGTCCCAGATATTCTCTTCCTCTGTCTTTTTGACCGGACAGACCGTAATATTAAACTTTAATTTTTCCTTATATTGCTCATACTTTAAAACAGCCGTAAGTTCCACATTTTCTAGTTCCGTAATCTTTCCGCACTCAACTTTTCCATCAACCGCAACAACATTTTCATTACTTGAAGTCCATGAAATATTAAACATACTTCCATTTACATGTCTTACTAAAGAAAGATTTTTTGTCACCTTATCGGGCAATTTATTATTTCCAAGATAATGACTGTAAATATATTTTTTCACCTTTTCTGCATTATGCAAAATTTCTTTTTCATTATATTTTCTTTCGGGTACTATAATATCGGTATCCTTTTTTTGACCACCTATTTCTGTTTGTACGCTTATCTCTTTTTGTTCTCCACCTATGTCATTTTTTTCAATATAATATTCAGAAACTATATATTGATTGCTTTGGCATGATATAACTGAAAATAAAACAATGAGATTAAATAGTAGATATGTACATAAAAATAACGAAATATGTTTAATAAAAAACTCTTTTGTTATGTCATCTTCACTCTTTCCGACATATAATTTTTTATACCTGTCTAAAGTCTCCTCTTTCAGTTTAAATCTAACTTTTTTTCCTAAGATGCAGTATATTTTATATGCCGCAGGTACAACAAAACTTAATTTTAAATTTACTTCAACAACTTTTTTCCTTTTATTTTTTATCCACTCATACGTCAAAAATGATAAATACACAGACATTAAAACCATACAAACAGATAAAATCAAGATATCCTGCAAATTCCACATCACCTCCATTTTTAATGCCATTCCATTATATTTTTATATCTGATATTTTCTCACTTAACATACAGCCAAACATATAAATTCCAAATAAACCTGTCATAAAAATATGACCGCTTACAGTATAGAGACAATCCAGAAATCCCGGCGAGGTAAGCCAGAAATATACAATTATCAGCAATGGTATTATATTCATTATCCTGCTCTCCATTTTTTTAGCTGCTATCATTGTTTTTATTTCTCTTTTAACCTCTATTTTTTCACTTATTTTATCAGCGGTTGACTTTACTATCTCCACCATATTTCCACCTGTTCTTTTTGCAATTCCAAATATATCCGAAAAACAACTGATGTCCTCAATGTCACTGCTTATTGCAAATTCCCAAAGTGCCTTTTCTATCGGTATTCCATTTTCCAATTCCGTAATTATCTTTTCTGTCTCAATCAATATCGCTGATTTTTCACCAAATAACATATCTAAATCTTTTTCTGATTCCCGTATTGAATTTTCAATAGAATATCCTGCTGACAGTGCAGCCGATATACTTAACATCAATTCTTTAAATTCGAGATTCAATTTCCATTTGCGTAATTCCTCCTGTCTTTTTGTCTCCTTTTTCACATTTAATACTCCATAGACCATGGCTATAACAAAACAGATAATAAATGATTTATAAAATAACAATGAAATCAAAAACATCTTTCCATATCCACAAAAAAAGTATTTTATTAACGCACGCTTTTTTGAGTTGTTGCTATCTAATACTCTATTCCTGCTCTTTGAAGCTTTTCTGTGTGAATAATCTGTTTTTCTGTCCTGCATAGTTTCCCAATCACCCTCCCATCCGCATCTTCTCCTTCCTCAACAAACTCAAATAATGTCCCGAGTTTTATATTGTCCCCATCCATTCCAATAACCTCAGCTATTTCAAGAACTTTTCTTGTTTTATCCCTAAGCCTGCCAAGATGAATTATTATGTCAACAGCAGCCGCTATTTGGTTTCGTATTGCTAAAATGGGTATATCCATCCCCGACAAAACAAGTGTCTCAAGTCTTGAAAGCATATCCTTTGAACTGTTTGCATGTCCGGTACAAAAACTTCCATCATGCCCGGTATTCATGGCATTTAACAGTTCACATGCCGCCGCATCTCTTACTTCCCCTAATACTATTCGATCAGGTCGCATGCGTAATGACGATTTTAACAAATCCCTTATCGTCACTGCATTTTTGCCTTCAATATTTGCATTTCTAACCTCCAGTCTTACAAGATTTGGTATATTTCTTATCTGAAGTTCTGCTGCATCCTCGATTGTAATTATCCTCTCGTCCTGCGGTATATAATCAGATAGTGCATTTAAAAACGTAGTCTTTCCACTTCCTGTTCCCCCACTTATAAAAATGTTGTATCCCGCTTTTACAATCTTCTCCAAAAATTGAGCAGCTTCCTCTGACAGCGAACCTATTTGTACAAGTTTTTTCATTGTCATAGGTTTTTCCGGAAATTTTCTAATTGTAACAACCGGCCCCTCAAGACTCACAGGCGGAAGAACAACATTAACTCTTGACCCGTCAGTAAGCCTGAAATCTACAATTGGACTTGTTTCATTTACAACTCTGTTGACTTTTGAAACAATCTGTTGTATAACATCCTCCAGCTTATGTACATCCATAAACCTTTCCGGATATTTTTCAATCTTTCCACTATTCTCGACAAATATATTATCAGGACCATTTACCATAATCTCAGTAATATCCGGGTTGTCTATAAGTTCCTGAAGTACATCCATTCCACGCATGGAATTGTATACACTTTTTGTAATACTTTCCTTTTCAGACTGTGCTATATATACCTCATGGCTCTTTTTCAAAACTTTTTCCTCAATAAGTTCATATAGTTCCTCATCACTATACTCCCCGCCGTCTACTGTTCTCTCAACAATCTCACGATAAATGTCATCTTTTATTTTATTTATGTTTTTCATACCCCTCTGTATCAACACGCATTTCTATCTTCTCCAAAAAATACTACATTATCAAAACTCCCTGACAAACCGTCTCTTTTAAGCATTTTTTCAAATGCATTTTGTTTTTCAAACTCCATTCTGTTTTGTGCTGCCTTAAAATAAAGTTTGTCACACCTTTGCATAAGTTCCATAAAAGCTTCGCTCAGATAGCCTATTATAAAAATGACAGCTTCATACTCCATCTGTTCAGATACAACTTTTATAAATTCACCAATTCCCTCTTTGTCAAGAAACTGGAGGTCTCTGTAATCTTCAACCGGATAAATACAATCCACTTCGCCTTTTCTGCAAATAATAGATTGAAGTTTTAAAGCAAGTTTATTTCCACTTTTTTTCAGATAATATATAACCTCCGACATTCCCCTGACATACGGCATCTCATCATTTGACACACCACTCTTTTTCTTATTTTCATTCTCCGGCCATGATGCCCCATCAAGTCCGTTTAATTGTTCCAGACACACAAGCAGTGTTTTCCTCATTTTCCCCATTTGCAATGCAAGTTCAACACCATAATCAAGTACAATATTCCCGCCACTCGCAGAATAGACACCTATCAATTCGGTATTATTTTTTATAACAAATGTATTATTGATATTTACCTTGTCATCATCAGCTATATCAGAAAGAACTTCTTTTATTATTTCTTCAACGGATTGGTATTTAAATATAACAGAATATTTTTCGTTTTCCATTACATAATTACCCTCTGACAAAACAATAATTTTCCCCACATTTTTTTCGTTTTCCACATCATTCACAGATTTTCTGTCTGTCAATAAAACATCTATCTTTGTCTTTTTGACAAATTCTGAAATTTTATCACACATTGTAAATATCCTGAAATCTACACAGTTATTCTTATTATGACAAAAGTATTCAGCAAATCTCTCTGCATATGATGTTTTTTCATACAGACCAATAACAACTTTTTCCACACTTTCCCTCCTCACATTTTATATACAATTAGGCGTTTGCGAAACGCCACACGCCGCATAAATACGACATTTTTTTGTTACTAAATATAAAAATCTCCTCACGGTTTGTGGTATAATGGAGTTGTTCAGAAACCATAAATCACATCCCGAAAGGAGACATTACTATGATACCACAAAAACAACTCTCTTTGGCAGATATTTTTGAAGATTGTAAAAATATTCATGATTCTGACAAACCTCAGTTTCTTTCTCTGCTTGAAAAACACATTGACCTTGATGAAATTATTCCGACTTCTTTTTTCAATCATTACTATGCAGCTACAGGCAGAAATCGTAAATATCCTTTAACTGCTATGCTTTGGGCTTTGATTATTCAACGTCTGTTTTCTATTCCAACAGATTCTCTTTTACTTATCTTTCTTCATTATTCCAGACCTTTAAGAGATTTCTGTGGTTTTAACAAAGTTCCTGATGCCTCTAAAATCACTCGTTTTAAACAGGATTTTTTACCGGACTTACAATCAGTTTTTGATAACCTTATTGATATCACTGAACCAATATGCCAGAACATTGATAGCAACCTCGCTTCAATGCTTCTATTTGATACTTCCGGTATTGAAGCTTATGTGACTGAAAACAATCCTAAATATGCCAACCGCATTATTAAGCAACTGAAAGCCTATGCAAGATCCAATAACTTTAACAGTTCTTATGATCCATATAAAGCTGCATATGCAGCTATGCCAACATCTGCTTCTTCTAATCATGAAGTTAAACAACAATACATCAATGGACATTTCTGCTATGCTTACAAATTTGGTATTACCACCAATGGACTTGGTATTGTCCGTTCCATTGATTTCTACAACAAGGATTATATTGCTTCCCATCCTGATATTGTTGTTGAAAAGAAATCAAAATCTCCAGATGAAGACAAATCTCTTGCTGACTCAAAAGCTTTACTGCCTACATTAAAGGACTTTAAAACAAGACATCCTGACATTAATCCTACTGTATTTCTTGGCGATGCAGCTTTTGACACCATTGAAATTTACAAATCTCTTTTTGAAGATTTCAACTTCAAAAAAGCGTTTATTCCTTTAAAAGTTAAACTTTCAATGGATAACGTCAACTACACTTTCAATGAAGACGGTATTCCCTGTTGTCCTCATGATCCCTCACTTCCAATGAAACGTGAAGGAAGCAAATCCAACCTAAGAAGCAAACTGCCTACCATGAAATTCGTATGTCCCAAAATGAAATGGGAATACAACCGACAAAACAAGTCAAGTCGTCGTGTCTGTCACTGTGATAATCCATGTACAACTTCTTCATGCGGCAGAATGATCTATGTTTACCCTGAAAAAAATCTCCGAGCCTATCCTGGTGTAGAACGAGGTTCTAAGGAATGGGACGAAACATACAAAATCAGAGTTAATGTTGAAAAATCAATCAACCATTTCAAGGATAGTTTCTGCGTTGCCAATCGTAAAACTACCAACGAAAAAACATTACATGCTGATTTACTACTGTCAGGTATTTCACAGTTATTAACTGTAGTGGTTGCTGATAAAATAAACCAGCGACAGCATATAAGAAGTTTAAAATCTTTCATAGCTTAGTACTTACCAACTTTATAAAAGCCATAAGCTTATTAAAGTGCGCCTAAATCTTGTAGTTGTCAACTTTTCAGCTTAGAATTTGTGCTTTTCACAAATTCATCCCTATTTTCAGTTAAGATTGCAAACAAGCTTAGCGAGTTTCGCAATTACCTAATATACAATCAACATACAAAAATAAGAAATTGCCGCAAACGGTGCAATATGGATGCTCTCTGTTCCTTTTGATTCATCTGCAATAAAATATTTTTCGCCACCGCCTGCGCCATATAACAGATAATTTTTCAATTCCAAAAATCTGCCGAGCAAAATCGGATTTTTCAAAACACGATAAAATGCTAATATACCTGCAAGAATAATAGTCAGAGCAGCTGACTTCAGACCAAAAACAACACCGTAAAAGCATGTAATCATACAAAACAGTTTTATATCCCCGGCTCCGATTCCACGCAGTTTAAAAACAGGCAAAAATATTAAACACACTATTAACATATCGTTTACTCCACGAAGCGCATATGTAAATCCGCCAAGATATACCCTATATGTAAGCGCTGCAAGTATTGCCGGAAACACAATATAATTACTTATCCTGCTTCTCCTCAAATCGTCAGCCGCAGCCATTAAAAGCATACTGCACACAAATATTTCTCTCATGTTCTTCACCTCCTTCTTTTGCGTAGTGCCACTTTATCACCATGCCATTTTGCTGTCAACACCACTGTTTTTTGTCTACTTTTGACAATAATCTGCAACTATTTTTATGAGTTATTAACCACTAGCTGATAAACTTATTTGTAACTTTTTCACAGCAGACAACTATTGAAAACACTCAAAATTTTGTGAATCTTTTTCTAATTTCTGTATATTACGGTACAGGTTTTCACCATAAACAGTACATTTTCTCGTTTTTAAGACTGCTTTCATTTTGTTTTTCCTTTATTTAAAGAATTTATCGAAAAAATTTTTTTAATTTTTTTCTGAAATTGCATATTTTTTCCAATACATGTCTATACTTATATGTAAATGAAACACGAAAGGAGTTTTTTATGATTTTTTCTGGCAAAAAAAGAAACCCTCCTAAAAGAGAAGAGTTTCTGAAAAATGCGCTAAAAGAAACACAAAAAAGTTTTGAAAACGCCTATAAAGGACTTGAAAATGTAGATGATCCCGATCTTATTGATTTGTTTATTTATGAGATAAATGCAGCCAATCTAAGATACAAGGTGCTTTTGCGTGATATCAAAAACTCTGAGACAGGTAAAACATAAACCGTCCGGTAATACTTAATCAGACTCTTCCACGCATGGCTTGAAATACCCCATATAAATCAATACCACCGAAACCACATATTCTGTTAGGAACATCAACACCCGTATTTATCGAACCACGTATAAGATATTTCTTAATTGATACTGTATCCATTGTTATATTATTTCCTCTTACTATTCCCCATTCCATCAAAAGTGCTGCTGCCCCGGCTGTTATTGCCGTAGCAGCACTTGAGCCACTCATATATCCGTATCTTGCCTGTGATATATCATTTTTTTCTTTCCTGTCTGATATTATACCTGCCATCGGTCCAAAAATATCTATCCCCGGACTGCAAATATCTGGTTTTACATATCCTGACCGTGTGTATCCACGGCTAGAATCGGCTACTGCACTTGTCGTATACGAATTATAATAGGCATTTGACAAAAGAGCTATGTTGTTAGCCGGATTACATATTGTAACATCCGGGTCACTTTCAAAAAAAAATGTGTCATTTGAGATAAAGTTTCTTATTGGAAGCCACATATCAAAATAACCATCCCCTCTATTATCATTAAATACTCTTATTTTCCATGTTCCCGGTTCAACTGAACTAAATCTTAATCTTACACATTCGTCACCACTCTCATATGCCGTTATCAGATAGTCAATATCAATTATTGTTTTTTCTAAAATAAAACTTATTCTTTGCTGTTCTCCAATCTTTGCAATTGTTTTTCCGCTGTACTCACCACTCGGTGAAATAATTCCTATAGCATAAAGATTTGGTGAATCAGCCCACAATTCAATTGTAAATCCCGCATCATTTCCTGTTCTTAACTCAACTTCCACATCGTCTCCCGACCGTAAAAGTCCACTTCTGTAATGATGACCAACATTTGCCTCATTTCCACATGCCGTTACCGCACAGACTCCACTGTAATTTCCTATACTTTCAAGATATTCTCCCAGACATCCCCCTCTTTCATGCCCACCTATATTCGTTCCGATCCCAAAACATATAATAAGCGGTTTCCCAGCCTTTACAGCTTTCTGCCAAAGATACTTTATTCCAAGCATTATATCCTGTTCACCATAAGCGATTTTATCATTACCAATACGAAAGTATTCTTTCAGACTCTTTTTTGCTTCACGGCATTTTACGACACATATGTCGGCAAGCGGGGCAACACCTGAAAAGTTTCTCTCGTCTATCTTGTTCCCGCATGCAACCCCGGCAAGGAATGTTCCATGACCATTTAAATCTACACTCGGCACTATGTTTTTGGGATTGTCAGACATAAGAGCTTCATCAATATCACTTCTCAAATATTCTGCTCCGAACAAAAATCCATCCGGTATTTTTCCGCTTTTCATATTTTGAGGTGTAATGGTCTGATCCCAGATAGAATATATTCTGCTCGTTCCGTCAGCATCCAAAAAAACGGGGTGACCGTAGTCTATCCCCGCTGGTGTGTGATTTAATATACTTTTTATATTTAATCTTTATTTGCCCTGTCCATAGTATGCATTAGCACCATGTTTACGATAATAATGCTTATCCTGAAGCTCCTGTGGAGCAGGCTGTATTCTTGGATTTATTGTCTCAGCACGATATGCCATCTTTCCGACTTCCTCAAGAACTACTGCATTGTGGACTGCTTCGTGTGCATCTTTTCCCCATGCAAACGGTCCGTGATTTTTGCAAAGTACGGCAGGAACGGCAACAGGATCAAGATTTCTTGCGTTAAACTCGCTTACGATAAGCTTTCCTGTGTTTTCTTCATATGCATCCTCAATCTCCTCTTTTGTAAGGCAGCGTACACATGGAACCTCACCGTAAATATAATCTGCATGTGTTGTTCCGTAACATGGAATTCCTCTTCCTGCCTGTGCCCAGCTTGTAGCATATGATGAATGAGTATGTACAACTCCTCCGATGTCCTTAAATGCCTTGTAAAGTTCTACATGTGTTGCAGTATCTGATGAAGGGTTGTATTTTCCTTCTACCTTATTTCCGTTAAGGTCAACAAGTACCATATCATCAGGTGTAAGTTTGTCGTAATCAACACCGCTTGGCTTGATTGCAAAAATTCCGCTCTCTCTGTCAATTTCACTTACATTTCCCCATGTAAATGTTACAAGACCGTACTTTGGTAAAAGCATATTTGCCTCATAAACTCTTTTCTTTAATTCCTCTAACATGTTTTTTCCTCCTTCTCAAGTGAAAGTTATTTAAAAATATTATAGAAAAAGCTAAATTTATTTAGATTTTTCTATATTAAAGGTCTGTAACAAGTTTAACTCAAAACTCAGGCAATGTAAAGACTTTCCTTGAAACTTTCGCACCGCATCCCCCGTATCTATAAAACCTACCATTACGCCCTGACCATACATCGATAAATTAGGCTGATTTCTGACTTTTGTAATACCTGCCGATGCAAGGACAGGCTCCGATGACATAAGCCCATAACATGCCGGTATAAAAAAAGCTCCGTTATTCACATTACTGCTGACTTTATTTCCTCTGACGTATGCAATGGCAAACCTCTCTGAGATTATCTGGTAACACCCCTCGCCGTATTTATCTGTGAGAAAATTTTCATCTCCGTAATATTCCACAATATATTCCTGATATTCCTGTGAAACCGCCGCTTCCATACACAATTTATTCATTACAAATATCTCCTCCGCTTATTTATGCTTCTTATAATAAAATGATATGATGCAGGGTCAAAATATCTTTTGACCCTTGCATCATTATATTATTTTATGAAAAATAAAGACCGAAGTGACATCTCACTTCGGTCTGTTGTTTAAAAGTCAAAGAAGTTTTTACCAAAACTTTCTCTTGTATTTTTACGTTTTCTTGAATAGCTTGCACTTTTTCTTCCTGAATTTTTATTCTTATTCGATGTTGCAGATTTCTTTTCATAATGTTTACTGTGATTTCTTCTCACATTCTTTTTAGCTGAGTCTCTTTTGTTTTGTCTAACTTTTTTGGCATGATTTTTTCTGCCTCTCTTGCTCTGATACCCTCCATGTCTTTTTCTGCTTCTTGATGCAACTATTGACTTGCCTGTAAAAGCAAAAATTATAAACATAACCAGAACAATAATAACTAAAAGTATGACAACTGAAAGAACAGGATTATCAAATATGAAACTGATAAGATTGTAAATTCCTCCTGAAATCCCATCTCTGATACCGGTAAATATCTTCCTGAATATTGACGGATTTGCATTTGTCTTTTCGATAGCTTTAATCTCTTTATTTACAACCTTTCTTGATGCCTCATCAAGATGTGTTTTCTTTGTACTGTCATATATTATATTACTTGAACCCACAGTCTTTCCTGCATAAGTATAGGTCACTTTTCCGATAATATTTTTTCCGTTTTTGATTTTTACATTCTTATTGTATACAATCTTTTGTTTAGCCTTTGAAAGCTTAACATTGTTTGGCAGCACTACACTTGATTCGTCTTCAAATCTTACAGGCGAATTTGAGCTGTTAAAGAAGCTTCCGTAATTGTTAAACAAATCCTGATTTATCTTTGAATCAACCTCTCCTACATTATATTTCTTGTATTTTCCAAAACAATAATTGAGAAGTTTTATTGTATCTGTATATTGATTAGGCTCACCATATTTCTGGCTTGTCGATTTCATGACAACGCACACAAGCTGCATACCGTCTTTTTCCGCAAAAGTCACAAGCGTATTTCCGGCAGCATTTGTAAATCCTGTCTTTCCGCCTATACAGTATTTGTAACCATACTGTGGATACTCATCCGGATTTATGGCTTCATGATGATTAAGCCATATTCTCTTTGTCTTGTGCTTATTTGTTTTTGCACATGTATATCTCGGTGTATTACAAACTTTTCTGAATACGGAATTTTTAAGTGCAGCCCTTCCAATCATCGCCATATCATATGCCGTTGTATAATGATTTGGGTCAGGAAGTCCATTTGGGTTATTAAAATGTGTATCTTTAAGACCAAGCTTTTTTACACGCTTATTCATAAGATTGACAAAATTCTTTACACTCCCTGAGACATGCTCTGCTGCTGCAAGACAAACTTCATTTGCCGACTCAAGCATAATAGCATAAAGACACTGTTCCATCGACATTTTCTCTCCGGGCTCGGAATATACTGTCGAATCACCTGAACTTATTCCGTATGCAGCCTCTTTCGAGAACTTGACAGTATCACTCGGCAAACTGTTTTCCGCTGCAAGCAGTGCCGTAAGAATCTTAGTAATACTTGCCGGATAGCGTTTTTCATGTATATTCTTTCCATATAATACAGTGCCGGTAGACACTTCCACAACAATCGCCGAACCACTTACAAAACTGCTCTTTGAAGGTCCCTTAGGCCACTCATCTGTCTTAGCTTGTACATTTACTCCTGATACTAAACTGCAGCATAATATTACTATAGCCATAAATGATGATATGATTCTTTTTATTTTCATAAAGCCCCCCGCTTCCTATGTAAATCGCACATCTACCGTGCATAAAACTTCCGTATCTTCATTTTTAAATTATTAATATTCTTTTAAAATCTAAAAAAAGACTAATCTTTTAGTAAGTTTCATTGCATATTTAACAAATATAATATATCATTATACATACCGTCAAAAAAACACTCCCAGTAGGAATCGAACCTACAACTGCCCCTTAGGAGGGGGCTGTTATATCCATTTAACTATGGGAGCACACAAAACATATTTTAGCATACTGTGACTTAGTAGTCAAGAAAAGGAGATAATTTATGTCAGACAATAACAACAATAATAATAATAACAATAATAATAATGATGATAATATAGAAAATACAAACAATTCAAATAATAACAACGATAATTATGAAGAGGTCTGCTATATATGCCGCCGCCCTGAAAGCAAAGCTGGTAAAATGATACATATTCCAAATAATATATGTATCTGTAATGATTGTATGCAGAAAACTTTTGATTCCATGAACAACATGAATCTTAACGGTACTTTCCCTAATATGCCTTATATGGATATGTTCGGTTTTGGCATGCCGAATATGCCAAGTGGTGACGTAATACCAAATTCCCAGAAAATCAAGAAAAAAAAACCGGCTGAAAAGAAAAAAACTGAAAATGTACAGACAGAAGTGTTTGATATAAAGCATCTTCCTGCTCCACATATTATAAAATCAAAACTTGATGAATATGTTGTCGGTCAGGAATTTGCCAAAAAGGTAATGTCTGTTGCCGTTTACAACCATTATAAAAGAGTTTTATCAGACAATATTGAAGAAGATGACGGCATCGAAATTGAAAAATCAAATATGCTGATGGTTGGCCCTACAGGATGTGGTAAAACTTACCTTGTTAAGACTCTTGCCAAAATTCTTCAGGTTCCTCTTGCAATTACTGATGCAACTTCACTTACAGAAGCCGGATATATAGGTGATGACGTTGAAAGTGTTCTCTCAAAACTTCTCGCAGCTGCCGACAATGATGTTGAGAAAGCAGAACATGGAATTATTTTTATAGACGAAATTGACAAAATTGCAAAGAAAAGAAATACAAACAGCAGAGATGTAAGTGGCGAATCCGTACAGCAGGGAATGCTTAAACTTCTTGAGGGAAGTGATGTTGAAGTTCCTGTCGGTGCAACAAGCAAAAATGCAATGGTACCTCTCACAACAGTAAACACAAGAAATATCCTGTTTATCTGCGGCGGTGCCTTCCCTGAACTCGAAAAAGTTATCAAAAACAGACTCACAAAACAGTCATCTATCGGTTTTGAAGCTGAACTTAAAGACAAATATGATAAAGACGAGAACATACTCGCAAAAGTTACAACCGAAGACCTCAGAGAATTTGGTATGATTCCTGAATTTTTGGGACGTCTTCCTATAGTATTTGCTCTGCAGGCAATGACTGAGGATATGCTTGTACAGATACTTACCCAGCCTAAAAATGCTATCTTAAAACAGTACAAAAAATTACTTGCACTTGATGAGGTTGACCTTAAATTTGATGACGATGCCGTTCATTGCATAGCTAAAAAAGCTCTCGAAAAAAATACCGGTGCACGAGCACTGCGTGCCATTATCGAAGATTTTATGCTTGACATAATGTATGAAATTCCAAAGGATGATATGATAGGAAGAGTTACTATTACCGAGGATTATATAAACCATAAGGGTTCACCTCTTATAGAAATGCGTGAGAGCGGCGAAGCTAAAATCCTGACACAGAGAGAACTTCCGGAAGCATAATTTTAATCTGTTTATAAATAATATGCCCGATAATGACTATTTTCGACTTTTCGAATCGTTAATATTCGCTATCGGGCTGTTTTATTTACTATTTTTAAATTGTCTGTTGTTTTATCCATTTATCCAATTGTTCATTTAATAATTTAAACGGTGCTTCTCCCATTGCAAGTATAAATTCGTGAAATTTTTTAGGTGTAAACTTTTTTCCAAGTTTCTTTTCTGCTTTCTGATACATCTGCTCAATTTCCAAATACCCTATTGTATATTTGAGATAATTAGCCGGTTCTGACACTATGCTGTCATATACCGTTTTGCTCTGTTCCAGATTAAAACCATATGCAGAAAGATACTTTATGAGCTTAGATAAATCCCAGCCGTTATAATTTATTCCTATATCTGCTTTCGCATATATGCACAGAGTAGCTGCCGTATTTTCACGAAGTATCTCTGCTGTTTCTTTGTCAAGCCCGGCATATTTATAACTGTACAGTTCCGCATAAGTCCCCCAGCCCTCTACATAGCCGCCCACATTTACTATACTCCTGAATGGAGCAGGTGATTTTGAATAAAAATAGCAGTTCTGATAGAGATGTCCCGGATAACTTTCATGTGCTATTGTAGTAAATGCTTTACTTAAATCATATTTTTTATTTCCGTTAAGATACACAACATTATTATTATAATTATCTATTGCCGGCGTGAGATAAAATGCCGGACTAAGACTTTCCTCAAGTGAACTGTCAACATATTTAACCTGATAATTTATATCATAGGGCAATGCCGGAAAATCTTTTTTCATTGCCTTTTTTAAATGCTCTATAACTTCTTTGGGTTTTGTATAATTATATTTAACATTTATGGCATTTTCATAAACTTTTGAATTTTTTGCAATTATTTCCGATATGTTTTTATGTGCATCTTTTAACTTTTTGTCAGTGAGAATTTCCATTTCACTTACACTTCTGTTAGAACCTGTTTTTACTTTTGCAAGATACTCATAATATTTCTTTCCGTTTTTAAATCCGCAAAGACCTCCATTATTTTTCCCCGTACCTTTAAGAGCATTCAATCCGTCAATAAGCGTTCTGTATGCCGGAATAACTTTATTTATAACCGCGCTTTTATTCTGAGCAATAAATTTATTTTTTTTCTCTGTACTTAACCCTTGCAAAGCCGCAAGCCTGTTTTCAAATGTCGTGATAAGATAATTGTTCTCCGTATTTTTTATAAATGCACTGCACTGTTTTACCACAAGCTCTACATTGGAATCACTCATAAACAAACCCTTGCCGGCTTTGTATTTTTCATATTCCATAATATCCTTAAAATAGTCAGGAACAAGATTTAACAGTTTAATATAATCTTCTACATCCTTTATCGAATAAAAATTATATTCAACCAGAAGTACAGGAAGCTGTGCCTGAACCCCTGAAGTTTCACTCAAACATTCATCATACCCCTGATAATCTGAAGATTCCAGATTTATATCAATCATATACTCGGCAAGGTCATACATAAACTGCTGCGATTTCGTCAGCTTATCATAATTAAAACTTCTAAGTGTTGCTTTTGTATTCTCGTATACCGAATATGTACTATGCTGTTCATTCTCATCTGCACTTCCAAAACTGACCTCAATATTATCAAGTCCATAGATTTTTTTATTCTTTAATGTATAATTTAATGTCAACGTGTCATTTGATACGTTATCAATGAAAAGCTGATTTAAAAATGCATCAAAATCCTCCTGCATTTTTTTAACACTTCTCGAATTGTCATAGTTCACGTTTTCCTGCAAAACACTGATTACAGAAAAATAATTTCCTTTTATTGCTCCAAATGCAAACAATCCAAAAAGCACCGCTATTAAAATTTTAGTCAGCTTATTTTTCAATTTATTTCACCACCTTTTTTATATATTTACTTTAAATTGCCATATTTTATGTGTAGAATGAATGAATAATTAACAAATGTTACAAAAGTTTAGAAAAACGATTAGATATTTCGTATATTACCCAGCCGAAATAATCGACATTTTTTTACATATAAAGTTAAAATACTTTATTTTTTTGTATATACTTTTCTCTGCAAACATGTTAATATAAATATATCAAGGGATGCGTTCAGCAATAAAAGCATACTTTTGGTATTACTCGTAACATTAAACATAATTATGGTTAATGCACTTTAAACCTATAAATATCAGTGCAGAAATGAGGTTATCCAGCCATATGCTTGCAGAACAGAATACTTTATCCACGAAATCCGCTAATACATACGAAAATATACTTTTGGGATTTTTTAAGATTTTTAAGACAGATACAACACTAAATCCAATCAATTATATTGTTTCAAACTTTGACATCCATGACGAGACTATTCCGGACTATATCCCTTTTTTAATAAACTTTAACCATTCGGAATACCTTTTAAACATTTTGATATGGGATTATGAACAGCTCTGCTAATCAAAATCCAATTTTACTTTTTTAAATGTTTTTATCTAATTTTTTAATGTTTCTATCTGAATTTTTAATATTTTTACTCTGAAATATTTCTTGAATTTTAATCTGAATAACAGTCCTTATTAACTTTTGCACTTTAAACAGTCATGTAACATATTGTCTGATTTTTCATATAAATATATGGATTAGATATATAAGTATATTCTAATTTATAAAATATATGATTCTGATAACGAAAGGAATTTTATATGAATAATATGAATTTCAGACGACAAACAAATTGTCAGAGCTGTGGAAACTGCCGACAGCAGAATAATGTATCTGACTCTGACCGCTGCTGCAACAAACCTGTCATTGAACCAAGAAATGACAACAAGGGATGTGGCCGCCAGATGGGTTCGCAGTGCAGCAACGGCTGCAACAGGCAGAATGTAAACCCTATTCAAAATAATTGTAACTGTAATAATATGCAGTCTGTAACTAATGAAAATTGTGCAGAAGCAATTTCTCATATTGATATGCATAACATTCCTATAGGAATCGGATATGTTCCATGGCAAAAATGGAGAAAGATAAATGCACTCTGTGACGGTCTTTCACAGGGAACAATTTTCAAAGAATTATCTTTACCTTTCTATGGTTGTATTCCAAATAGTTTTTGCAATAATAAAGGAGGTACAAGATGAACAGAGAAAAGCATAATCTTTTAGCCTATATCACTCAGGTAAGCTTCGCAATGGATGACACGGTTTTATTTCTTGACACTCATCCCTGTGACAAAGAAGCCCTTTGTTATTACGAGCAGCTAAAAAAAGAAAGAAGAGATGCTGTAAGAGAATATACGCAAAAATACGGACCTCTCTCAAAATATGACGTTGAAGATTCCTGCTATTGGGAATGGGTAAAAGACCCATGGCCTTGGGAGTAAAGGAGCACCGTTCTGCTCCGGCAAAATCAAAATAATATATTAAAAATCTTTGCGATTGTCGCAGAAATGAGGAATTTATGTTTAATTATGAGAAGCGATTGCAATATCCCGTTAATATAACAAGGTGTGATCCAAAGGCAGCTATGGTAATTATAAGTCAATACGGTGGTCCATAGTCGAGGACTTATAATATTTTTATAAAAATACTATTGTAAAGTATATTGCAAAGAATTTTCGCATATGCTATAATGTCGACAGACAAAATAGATACAAGAAGTCCATACAATTCGACTTCAAAACGAAAACCCCCGATGTTGCCGCATCGGGGGTTTTCTATTTCCAATTTTTCAAAATGGCAGGAATATCACCATTAGGCCGATTACCGACTATTTATTGCCATCCAGCCATTTAATGATGTAATGACAAATCACACCACTCACAACGGCAATAAAAATAGATACAATTATATCCATACAATTCACCTCCTTCCCTTACCGGTATAGAGGCGGTAACGAATTTATTTTAGCATATAAACAAACTCAATTCTACAATTTTCTCAATGCACCTTATTGTAATTGAGAATTGCCTGTACGATGGCTTTTGCCACATTATCTCTGTTTGCTTTGTAGAGTTTTGCATCGTCAGGGTCAGATACAAAACACACCTCAACAAGAAGTGCCGGCTTTGATGTTTTATTTAAAAACCATAATCCCGATGTTGTTTTCACACCTCTGTTTTTAAAACCGATCTTAGAAAGCTGATTGCAAATTCTCCTTGACAAATCCCCTTTAATACCTGTTGTATCTCTTACCCATACTTCAGTTCCCGTAGTCTTTCCGTCAAGTATTCTCTGATGGTCAGCTGAGTTGAAATGAATTGAAATGTCAATATCCCTTGTCTTGGAATTGCATTTTTCACAAATCTTTCTGAGCACATCTGTCTGACTGATTCCATTGTTTACTGTACAGTCATATGCCTTGATGCCATTCTTTTTCAAAAGTCTTATTACTTTTTTGGTAATAATTCTGTCCTCTCTGCTCTCGTCGATATAATCACTTGCACCACAGGCAATTTTGCCCTGTGGATTGTGACCGCCGTGTATCGTTACTGCTTTTATCTTACTCATAGTCTTTGTCCTCACTTTCCTCTTTATCCTTTAATATATCTGCTTTTTCCTCAACTGTACCTTTAAGCACAGCTATTATCTTTGTCAGAAATACCGGAACTGCCACACCCATTCGTCCGGCATTTTCGGTGATGCTCAGGCATTCATTCAAAATAAACCATGCTGTTACCAATGTAGAAAAGAATGTATTCATAGGTAAATGTATATCCAGATACCCCGATAACTCATAGATAATAAAATCAACTATCATTGCCGTAAATATCACCAGAATATATCCAACTTTCTTAAAAATTCCTATCATTCCTTTTTTGCTGTTCCACCCATATTTCTTGTCGTTTGGATGCTCGACAGCTTCCTTCGCACTTGCTGCCATGCCTGCTGCAAAATCAATGACCATTGCAATAGTGACAGCTAAAAGCAGCCAGCCAAGCAGACCGCACTCTGATGATATTGCCGCAATAATTGTTGATAATCCTAACTGTGTTGCATAAATCTGTATTTTGTCCATTTCTTTGTCCTTTCCTGCCTTTTTAGGCATTAAAAAAGAAGCCTTTAAGCTTCTACACGTTTTTAATTTGCTACTATTACATTTTCATAACCATCGGTTCTTAGGATAGTATCGACATCGTTTCTATACTCCGCATAAATTTTGGTTTTCACAAAATATGCTTTATATTTTGCAATGCCTTTTTCCTCACTCACGTCTGCCTGCTTTCTTATCATTTTTGCAATAAATGTTACCATGTTACTATTCCTCACTTTCTTCTGTTGTGCCTGCCATCATTGCAGGTATTACGTTGGTTAATATATCATCAATCGTTGTGTAAAGATTTGTATTCTCTGCTTCCAACGCTGATAATCTCTGCTGTGTTTCATCCTCCTGCGGCTCTTTCACTTTGCAGATTTCTTCAATCTGTTTCAAACATCCGGCTTCATAACTTAAATTTGGATAGGGAATATAAGGTTCATGCTGACTTATCCAGTTCTTTTCATCTAAATAAATGTCATAACCATCTTCCTTTATTTCATATCCAAGCTTTTTATCATCAAAAATATAATTTGTTATAATCATTTTTTTACACCTTCCTATATACTCTTAGAATTATACCATGCACTTTTAATTGTGAATTAAACATATGAAGTTCTCCATTAAATGTAACAGGGCTGATAACATTGCTACTACCCCCACCATATTGTGATACATCACTCATTTTTTTCCAGCCACCTGTTTCTGTATATTTATACCAATACTTCGTTTCATCCCTAGTTGTTCCACCAGAAAAATAACAAATTCCTCCATCATAAACAGTAAACTGCCCATATTCTACATTAGTTGCTATATTATATGGTAATGTCGCAACTTTAGTCCACGTACTTCCAGTCAATTTATACATATCTGAATCCATAAGATAAATTGCATTATTATATGCTATCGCTTTAGTATTACTAGCTGAAAACGGTAAAATTGAAACTTGACTCCACGCACTTCCATTATATTTATAATGTTTTCCATTACATAAAATATGTATCTCTCCATTAAATTCAAAAGCACTGCCGTAATAAGTTGATTGTGGCAATGTCGATATTTCAACCCATTGCTCACTAACTAATTTATAAAGCTTATCAGAATATATCATATGAATTTGACTCTTATAAACAAATATTTTATAATTGTCGCTTGTTACTGAATACTGCAAATTTTGTGAAATACAAGTCCATTCATCAGTATTACTATTATACTTATAATGTTTATAACCATAAAAGAAATGTATACTGTTATCAAAAACAACAGGTTTTGAGCAATAATCAGGTAAATTTGATACTTTAATATCAATATTGTTGATACTTAACAGCTTCAAATCGCTTGTCACCTGTGCCCCGTCAATTGTAGCTTTTATTAAGTTCTGACTGCTGGCGCTGTTCGCACGAATTACTCCAGAACCATTGTGATACCCTTTAGGGATTGTATAACTTCCTCCGCAATTTAATGACGCTGTCTTTGCTCCGTTGTCAGTCATTGTTCCGGTTACCTTACTGCCATTTACATACGCTGTTTTCCCGGTCAATATGTTTTCTGCGGCTGCTGTCGCTGTTGTCTGACTGGATAAGCTGTTCCCTGTTACTTTACCATTTCCATTGTGATAACCCTTAGGGATTGTATAACTTCCTCCGCAATTTAATGACGCTGTCTTTGCTCCGTTGTCAGTCATTGTTCCGGTTACCTTACTGCCATTTACATACGCTGTTTTCCCGGTCAATATGTTTTCTGCGGCTGCTGTCGCTGTTGTCTGACTGGATAAGCTGTTCCCTGTTACTTTACCATTTCCATTGTGATAACCCTTAGGGATTGTATAACTTCCTCCGCAATTTAACGACGCTGTTTTTGCTCCGTTGTCAGTCATTGTTCCGGTTACTTTCTCGTCATTTACATAAGCCGTTTTCCCACTTAATATATTTTCTGCAGTTGCTGTTGCATCAGATGTATCCGTACCACCGCCGCATCTAAAAAATGCCATTACTTTATCACCACCTTTACTCGTACATTTTTCGATTGTGCCTTAAATGTCATTGTTATGCTTCCGTCTGCTACCGTTGCTGTATTCGGAGATACTCCATACACATCCGTATATATGTCTATGGTTGAGTCTACTGATATTTTTTCAGAACTTAGTGCAAGCTCTGTTTTCCCGGCTGACAACGTCCCCTGTATTTCTTTTGGAATTACAATATCAGCTATCTTTTTCTTTTCTTCTTCCGTGACATGTACATTCTTATCTTCTATGTGTTTACTAAATTTTTGTGACAGCTCCTGCACATCCTCTGCAAGTGCATACATACCCTCTGAGATAAATTTAACCGTTCCTCCTGCATTTACGGAAATATTCAATACTATAATTGCTTTAAAATCAAACAACCCGTTGAATTTTCTTACTATATCCGCATTTTCATTTGTTGCATAACATACGGCATACAATATTTCGCCTTCGTCCGGATCTGTTGCATACACTCCTACTTCCGTAAACAGATAATCTTCTGACAGTTCTTTATTTGACATTGCAAATTTAATTGAATATACCGTATCAGACTTTTTCGTTGCACTTAACACTTCAAACTGTTGCTTTTCAGATTTTAATTGCGTCATCTCTCCGGTATTTTCATCAGCCTGATATTCACCATTTCCTGTTTTCACTTTCGTTATTGTTACGGAAACACCTTCTTTTGCAAGCAAAGCAAGTCCTTTATCTGTCAGCTTTGTTTTTGTAAAATTTGTCACTACATTTCCTCCAATCTCTCAACGTGCCATTCACCTGTAGTTACATAAGTTTGCAAATCAAATATATGTGTTCTTGTTTCCAAACCGTCTATTATTGAACGCTGTGGTTTGACATATTTAAGAATATCAGCAAATCTTCTCACAAGTTCTTCGCTTGGTGATGTGTCTGTTACTATTTTAAAATGAAACGGTTCTCCGATTTCTTCATATTCAAACCAGGGCACAAATTCAGCATTTGGGAACACTGCTTTCAATAACTCTTTTATTCCTTTCACTGTTCCTGCATACGAATGTGATTTGAGTGTCGTTTTTATGACTTTCAGTTTGTCGGATTCCGACAAGCTGCTCAAATAATATGGTGAACGAAGCATTGAAGCCATATAGCCGTAATACTTTGGATTCACATTATTCATATCAGACCATACCGCCACGCTACCAGCCGTACTCATTACTTTTTTTAACTGCCTGTCAACAGCATAGCAAAAACATTCATCCTCAATATTTTGAAAGTTTGGAGGCATTGCAAAAAAAGTTGTTCCAATTTCTCCAATTTTCATGTCAATCATCCTCCAATCCGCCATATGAAAGTTCAATTCCATCACATATAGCAATCTGTGTCTCAGATACCTGTATAAAATCAGGTGAGGTAAGTTCCAATCTTTTTGCTCCTGCAATTCTTGTCAATTCAATCAATTTATCCGGTATAATATCATTACCAATATTTTCATGACATTCTGAAACAAAGTAATTAGCAGCTTCAAGCACCGACTCTTTTATAAGTGCCTCATTTTCTCTACTCGATTTTGCTATGTAATATTTGCCTGTAATTCTGTATCGAACAACCTCCGGAGCTTTCACATAAATCTTATCATCTGCCGGAGTACACTCTAAACCAACGAGATAATCGACTACAGCTTTACAATACTGCTCATCAGGTACTTTTCCGTCAGCAAGCATAATATATATATCTACCTCCGCTGTGACATTGTTCTGAACAACATTAACTGATATTATTTCTGTACTGTAGCTTTTCACAAAATACTCATATGCTGTGTTCGGTCCTGCTGTTGAATATGTAGATGGGAATAAAAATATATTTTCCCTCAAAGCTTCATCGTCATATTCATCTTGACCACCCTGTGATGTTGTACAATTTTCAACACCGGAAATATTCAACACCGGATCGGCAAGAACATTTATCTGACTTACTACATAATCATTTCCGATGGTTCCCTCTTCGGTACATGTGGCCGACACTTCTACAGAGCTTTCTCCTGCTTTTAAAACACAGCTCTCATTAGTAGCAAAATAAACATCATCACCGGCAGTCGCACGTATTCCCGCCGGTATTTCTACGTCAAAGTCAAGCACGTCATTTACTTTAAACTGCAGTATACATGTTGCTGCTTTTATGTTTGTCTGCGCATAACCAAGCGTAGCCCCCCAGTTTTCCAATACATTTCTCTCCATGTATTGAATAAAATTTTGACTGAATAAATATGATATGTATTCATATATCTGATACACTTCGCCTGCAACAATTTGCATTTTAAGCCTTTCGGAATTTGCCGGATATAATGTTATTTCATTACCCGTTAATTCTTCATATTTGTCCTGATAATCCTCAATCATTTCCTGAGCTATTGTTTCTTGTGAAATATTAAGATCACTCAAAAAATCAATCTCAGGAAGATTTTGTAAAGCATCCACATTATTCGCCATCTTTTACAGTCACCTCCGAATCCAGCTTTGAATTATTTCTAGTTAAATTTATTTCATCAACAATAACACGCTCATCCCAAACAAAAACCTGTTCTTCAATCTCTGCCATGTAAATCCCCTCAATAGATGCCTCCGGAGAACTTACAATTCTATCATCAATCCCAATGTTTCTTGCATACGGAACAGTTCCTTTTATACTTGAAATAATATTTCCTACGCAATTTACAATGTCCTCTGCATCAGTTCTACTTCCTGTATAAATAACATTCATGTTTTCCACATACCTCCTAACTTTTAGGAATTTTTATGGTCGAACCTGCTTTTAACTTATACCCCTGTTGCAAGCTCTTATTTGCATTATAAATTTTTTTATACTGATCACCTGAACCATAAAACTTTTTGGCAAGATTCCACAATGTATCAGTCTTTTTCAGCGTATATAATATATATCCACCACTTTTTTTACTGCTGACACGCTTTTTCTTTTTAGATGTACTCTTTGTATTATCACTCTTTGTGGTACTACTCTTATTTTTGCTACTACTTTTTTTCTTCTTTGTAGCTTTGTTCTTTTTGCTTTTTACAGCAACTGTTTTAAGTGTTGGAACATTCTTATTTTTGACAACCGGATATTCTTTAAAAGTCACATTAGCAACTATAAAAATTGGTTTTCCATTTTTGTAAAATGTTCTCAATTCATTTGACACACTACTTATAAGCCATTTATTATTTCCAACTTTCCTACCGCCAAGATATAACGGATATACTTTCGCTTCAAGATTATAACTTCTCAGCTTTTTCAACATTTTCCACGGCGATACTCCAAGCTGTGCCCAGAGGTAAATTGTCATCGTAAAATCATCTGCATTTCTTGACGTAACTTCCAACAGTGGTTTTTTACCATGCCGCTTATGCTCTGCAATATTTATTGATGAACTCCATGTCGCATCAGAAAAAGACAAAACTTTCAGCTCACCTTTCACATTAAGATTGTTTTTTTCATCATTTCCAAACAGCAATGCCATATCTCTTCTCGTATTAAGCTTATTAGTTCCATATTTTTTATTGTGAACATTAAAAGATTTATCCGTATCAGAATAAAACTGCATCTGCTGCGAATATTTCGCTTTTGAATAAAACTTTATTTCTCCGAAATGGCCAACCTGTCCCATGATGCCACCCCCCTTCTAACTAATAAGCAGTACTTAGATTTGTTATCATAGCACTATCTATTGTCGCACTCGTTATCTTCGCTTTTTCTGCTGTCAGACTTTGAACTTCAATATTTTCAACTACAAGATTTTTCATTATAACTTTTCCTGCAGTAATTTCCAATTCATCTTTATCCGCATCATACTTTATATAAGCGGTATCTGAAAATCTTTTAAAGAAATAATCTTTTCCATCTACCTCAGGTTTATTTTCATCATTGAAATATGGTCCAAGAATAAAACCTGACTTTTTCTGTGCGTATTTCTGAGCTACTACAAGCACCAAATCATTGATCTTAGGCATCTTGTATTCAAACGCTAAAAAAGGCAAGTCAGAATATATTACATCCTCCTCACCTTTAAAGCACACATCCGCACAACCAGATTTATAATCAATTGATGATATTCTGCCAACTCTTATTGCATCATTCATAAAACCTCATTTCCGTGTAAATATCACACTTTTTACACTAATTCCTACTGCTTTACACTATATTGGTCACACATTTATGACACTCTATAGAACTTGTATAACCATCATCTGAAAAATTGTGTGTAGCCTTATCAATAAAGTATCTTCCGTCAAACTCTCCAAATCCCGACACTCTGAATACGGTACAAGCCTTATATCTCGGATTACCCATAAGCGTAAAAGATGCCGTAACTGCTTCCCTTAAAGCTGATGCAAGCTGTGCCTTAGCCTTCTTTTCCGCATCCGCATGACTGTCTGCGGACGATGATATAAACAAGGTTCTTTTTGCCGTTCTTCCCGGTATGTGATAATTATAGGTTATATTTTTTCCTTTTTTATTTTGATACTGAAACTTAACACTGTCATATACTTTTGAAATACTTCTTGTAAATGAGAATGCACTGTCATCTCCGATTTCTGCTTTTTTCAGTGTAAAACGACTTGCCTTTCTTTCATACTTCGTCTGGTCATATATAATCATTTTTCCATTGTACAATTTCATGCAACAACCGTAATCGCTGCACAACGAAAAAGCAAATTCCAAGTCGGTGTTACCATCCTGACCAACCTCATCAATTTTATGATTTGAAGCTTCAAAAACCAATGTTATGTCTGCCCTGTTCGCAATAGTCATTAAAATACTTTTCAGCGATGTTTTTTTATAAGTCCTATTTCTCTGTGTAACATTGAACCCTGTATGTAATGGAATACTTATTCCTTCCAAATCTACAGTTGACGAAAAGCCCGATGACACAATTTGGTCTGCCACAAACTTACCTTGATACGCCTGTACTTTCTGTTCATTGTCTCCATTCCATTTTTCAGTCACAATTGTCGCTTTTATATAATCTGAAGATTTTGGAAAATAATTTTTCTTAAACCATTTTCCATTTCTATTGCACAAACTTACAGATATGGTATCAGCCTCTCCTGAAGCACAATCAACAATGCTACAACCACTGCTTTCTTCTGTTATATCCATTGTTCCGTTGCCTTTGTATTTCAACTTTACATAAGCATTTCTAGCTTTCATCGTCGTCCTCATCTCCCTCATCAGATACACCGTCAAGTGCATCCTCTGTATTATCATCTTCATCCTCGTCATCCACCCAGTCAGGAACGTCCCCGTCATCATCACTGACAATTTCAATTTCGGGACAAACCAACTGCACACCTTCATCAAAAATGAATGTCTCAAGATACTTAGGATTTTCACGATAAAGCAAATACACAAAGGCTTCATCACCATAAACTTTCCATGCTATATAATCCCACATGTCACCTTGTTGCGTAGTGTAAGTAAATCCACCTATCATAGTTTCACTATCCTCCTAATCAACTGAATTTCACTCTTTTGTTTGCCTGCATATATTTCTGCATCATCTTAGCAAATTCTGCCTGACTCATCTTCACTACTTTTGTCAGCGTCTTTTCATCTGCATTGCCATTAACCTGAATAGTAGGTGAATAAGTTATATTTACCTTTTCACTGCCTGCACCCGAATTTTTCTTTACAGCATTATATAATCTTACATCTCTTCTCTGCTGATATGATGTATTATCATCAGTAAATGACATACCTAAAAGTTCACCTGTACGCTGATATAAAGCTTTTGAACGTGGACTGTTATTTAAAGGAATTACAGCTTCATTATCCTTTTCAGCAAGCATCGAAATAACAGGATTTTTGTAAATTCCACCTTTAGCATTTTTCTTTGCTTTGATTGTCTTTTGTCTGCTGCCATATTTTTGCTGTTTTGGTCCTATTGAAACAGGGTACAACTTTTTGACACGGTTGTCTGACTTTGAAGAAGCAGATGCATTAACAGCCATATCCAGTGTAATCACCGGACTTAAGTTTTTGTCATTAAAAGCATCTTTAATCTGATTATTCAGCCTATTTGCTGCACCACTAACCTTTACTGAATTTTCGTCTATACCATTAGCTATTTCCTGTGGTATATCTGCGCCGTTTTTCTTACAAGCCTCTATAATTGCTGTCCATTCATCGTTGCCACCTATCTCATCGCCAAGTATTGTAAGAGCATCTCTTGTAGAACCTGAAACTGCTGCAAGCCCTTCCATATCATTAATTCCATTTCCAAATGCACTTGTAGTCTCTATACCTTTTTGTTTCATCTGATTTTGTAAATCATTCATTTGTGTTTGTATGTCACTTAATCCATTTTCAAATAATATAGAAATACCTTCGGCATCTTCACCTAAATCTACACTAGATAACGCCTTTTCTACAGCCGCATTTAAGTACGACAATGGTTCTTTTGCTGATATCCCCTGATTGGCTATATCTTCAAATTCTTTCTTCAAATTTGTTCTTAACTGCTTCATAGCCTTTTTAGCCTTGGGATATGTTGCTTCTATAGTGGATACAATATAATCAGAACCTCTGGCTAATGTATTCTGCTGCTGTTTATAATACGCTGCATCAATCTCCTTTTTTTCAGCATTATATTTTTTATTTGATAACTTACCGGAAGCTTTTCTTTGATTTAGATTTGTCAATGAAGTGGTATGAGCTTCCTCATATCCTTCCATAGCTTTCTCTTCATAATCTTTGACATCCTGAGTCAACTGTTTAAAATCTTCTGCCGTCAGATTTTTTCCGGAATATTTCAGGTCAATTGTTTGCAGCTTAGCTTCATTTTCTGCTTCAGTTACAGAAGATGTTATATCTGATATCTGTTTCAATGTTTTTTGAACAACTGGGTCTACATCTATATCTGTACCATTTTTTATAGCATTATTTATTCTCTTTTTTAATCTCTTCTGCAAAGTATTAAGTTCATCATCAAGTCCGGAATAAAACTTATCATTTTCTTTCCCAATTTTTGAATTATCTCCCAGCAAAAGTTTTGTTGCAATTGAAACCGTATATCCTTTGCTCTCAACAGCTTCTTTAGCTGATTTAACATACTCTTCCACTGATGATTTATATTTATCAACATCGTCATTGTCAATCTTAAATCCAGCCTTTACTTTCCAGCGAATTTCAGTAATTGATTTAAAACTTTTACTCATAGAATCTATGGCATCATCCGTTTTTCCTATGGATTCAAGCATTTCAGAAATTCGTGTAAGTTTTTTCTTTCCAACAATTTGCTGAGCTACTTCATCTAATGTATCAAGTGATAACGATATATTCCCAAAATGTTCTGCAAGATTCGCCTGCGCAAGCCGCTGTTTTGTTTTCTTTGCATAAATGCCAATTCCAACAATCGCTGTAGCTGCCGCTGCACAGCCAACTCCTACCCAGCCAATAGGACCTGATGCAAGAGTTGCAATAGAAGTAGTCAATGATGAAATTCCCGAAACAACTTTGTATGTTATAAGTGCAACTCCTACAGCTTCAACTCCTGAAGCTATAGCATCAAAATTATCAACAACAAAACTTCCGACATCTCCTACAACATCAGCAGCCATTTCAATATCATCATAAAATGCTTCAAAAGCATTATGTATCTCTACCTGATGTGTCTCTGCAAAATCAGATATATTTTCAGAAGTCTCATTTATAAACTCAGTCAGCTTTTTAATGCCATCAGCAAGTTCTCCGTCAAATGAATCCGCAAATGATATTTTAAGGTCATCAAGAGCAGAGTTCATAATTTCTCTTGTTGCAGAAAGTGTATTCGTCTGCTTATTGTACATATCTTCAAGCGAACCATCTGAATTTTTGAGTTTCTTGTCAAGGTCATCCCAAGCACTCTTTGCACCGTTTGCCCCCTCTTTTACTCCATTGAGAAGGTAAGCCATTTTTGAGTAATAATTTGTTCCGGCAATCTCTTTAAGTGCTTTCGCCTGTTCTTCCGTACTTAACCCACTTACTCCTGCATTGATACGTTTCAAGGCTTCCTCAAGACCGACAAATTTACCTTGTGCATCAAAAATTGATATTCCTAATGCTCCCATCATAGAAAGTGCATTCTTATTACTTCCCAGTCTTGTCAACATAGCGTTAAGGGCAGTTCCACCCTCAGCACCTTTTGTACCATTGTTGGCAAGAATACCAAGTGCAACACCTGTGTCTTTTGCACTAATACCTAATGTTCTCGCTGCACCTCCAGCTTTTATATAAGCCTCCATCATCTGCTGTGAGTTCATGTTTGATGAGTTTTGTGCCTTTGTGACCATATCAAGATATTCCGGCAAATCCTTAACTGACAGTTTCAGAGCACTCATAGAATCAGTTACAAGGTCTGAGCATGTAGCCAAATCCATATTCGATGCTGCACTAAGTTTTAATACAGGCTGTAACGCAGATGTAGATTCCTTTACATTCCATCCGGCAAGTGCCATATATCCGAGTGCATCCGCACTTTCTTTTGCAGTTTTTGTTGTAGCTTTTCCCGCTTCTCTCGCTGCTTCGTTAAGCTGCTCCTGCTCTGTCTGTGTAGCATTAGCTATAGCCGCAGTATTGGCAAGCGACTGTTCATAATCAGAGAATGTATCAACCGATTCCTTGACAAAGTCTTTTATCTGAATTGCGCCAAAAGCCGCACCAACAAGTCCTGCCACTTTTTTTGCGGTTGAACTTATACCCTGTAATCCACTTTTTGCTCCATCAATTCCATTCTGAAAACTCGACGCTTTTTTCGCTCCGAGCAAAATTTCAAGACTATACTGTGACCTGCTTTTAGCCATTATTCCTCCTTCCTGACAATATCAAGTAAATCCTCGTATGTCCTCAAAAAATCAATCACCGGCACTTTTTTTATGTACTCAATGCCGCTGTTTGTGGCAAGTGCAAGACGCATGGCAGTTTTTGAAAGCATTACTGCCCAGTCGTCACTAAGCCCTGCCCGTACATAAAAAAATGGTTAATAAGTGCAATAACAATCATCATGTCCCTTATTCCAAGCATATTAAAGAACTCTGCCGGACGATTAGTTACATGCATTGCTACATGTTTGCAATATGTGAAATCAGTAAATTTATTCTGAGGTCTGTGGTTTAATTTAATCAGTATTCTATCAAAATATTCACCATCAAGTGTTGTCAAATCAACAAGCCCGGATAAATCAAGCGTAGATATTTCTTCCATCTCACCTTTTTCATTAAGCCAGCTATATTTTCTTGCAAATTCAACCAAATATGGATTTTCCTGTTCTTCATCCCCGTTGTCGGAATCCGACAAATCTCTTTCTCTACTAACAACTTCATCCCCTGCCGCTTCAAGTTCTGCTTTTTCAAGCAACTGATCAAGATTTTCTTCTTTTATTTCCATAAAAATTCCTTTCTTTTAAAAATGCATTAAAAAGAGAAGATACATTATTCATTAAAATGCATCTTCTCTCATCCTTACCTTATTATTTGCTGCAAAATACAGTCTGTGCCAACATCAATAATATTTATCCTTATATAAGGCTTGCAACATCACCGAGTACATCCTTACCATTTATTACTGCTTTTCCGTTGAACTTGTCAATTTCTTCAAGTACATCCCCGCCTAATTCGTCTTTATAATAAATGATTTCTTTTTTGATAGTCGGATTGCCATAACCACCCTTTTTCAACTTGCCATAATCGTGACCTTTTGTCATTCCTTTGATGGTTATGGTTCTTACAACATATGACTTCTTATATGTTGCAGTGTCAAGAACTTCCTGTGCAGCTTTAAGAATTATTGGTACGCTGTCATCACACATAAGTTCAAAAGCTTCTTTTGACACCTGCGTGAGTGGAATATCAACTGTAGTGCTCTTGTACTGTCCTGCTGACGGACTGTCAATCTCTCCCACCATTCCTGCCAAATTCAATGTCTCTGAAATATTTTCAAAATTAGGCAATGTCATCTCATCAGTCACACCAGCAAGTCTTGCGTTGTCATTTACTACACCATAATATGCCTTAAATATATTAGTCTTATCATGAATCAGCTTTGACATTACTCATTCCCCCCTTCCATAGTATCTACAAGAATCTGAGCATCATATACAAAATCATTTTCAACGTACTCTGCCGGAGTATAATCCGCATACCTTGTCGAAAAAACATAATGCCCTTCAAGCATACTTGACGATGGATTTTTAGCCGTATTAAATACTATCTCACCGCCTGCAAGATAATCCGGAATAAGTGCATTAAGACTTGCATTGTACTCGTTTACAATTCCTTTAATAAACTTCACTTTAGCATTTCTTCCGACTTTTGAAAGATAATCGGTTTTAAAACGATTCTGCAGATAATTAAGCACCATGACGCATTTTGACCATCTCTTTGTCGGGTCTTTTGACGCCGGATACATAGCTGTATTATTTCCCCATGCTTTCCATTCCGGAAGTCTTATTGCTGTTATAACGCCGTTAGCATTAAGATAAGAATTTGCATCGCCCTGTGTAACTTTTACCGGTGTCCCATCTTCAGTACAAATGCCGTCAATAAGAAGTTCCCTGTTATCAATGCCATCCGGAATATCACCATTGGCAATTGCAACTGCCTGAGCAAGAGCCGCCGCAAAACTTGAAAACGCAAGCACATTTCCATCTTTTTTTACCATTGGCCAGCAAGCATCTATAACCTCACTTTGGAGGACATTTTTTTCCTTGACCTTAGCAACATCAAATATGTTCGTTGCTCCGTCACTTTCTGAACTGTCAATATCAACATATGCTTTTGCATTATGCAGGCTTCCGATAAGACGTACCTTAGCTTCAAGTGCCGCTGCCACTTCTTTTTTCTTGCTGAAACCAGGTGCAGTAACAATTGCCGGAATAACTCTGGTATTGATAAATACCTCGTCAAGAAGTTCAATACCTGTTCTGACACCATTTTCATCAACACCGCCGATTATATCCTCTGCCGTAACGCCATCGGGGTTAAGTTTAGCATAACTTATATTAAGCTTTTGTAACGATGAAGCAGCTCCATCATTTGTTAAGGCAATAACAAGATAGCCCTCAGAATTTATTGACGCAACATAGTCTTCATCAGCCTTATAAGTTGTCTCATTTTCAGAAACAACAACTTTATCAAGCAATATGCCCGTATCTTCAATAGTCACCATCTTATTCGATACATCGTATTCTTTTCCGACAACAGCCTGCACATGCTGACTATTATCAGGATCAAGAACGTTGATAACAACAATTGGCGCAACTTTATGTACTTTAAGCGAAGCATAAACGCCCTGCATTGCCGTGTATTTCTCAATTTCATTAGTTTTGCCGACAATTCTATCCAAATCCTCAGAATCTTCAAGTAAAATTATCGAATTTACCGCCTCGCTTGGATTTTCAAGTGTATTTATCGGTAACGTACCGATAATAACCTGCGCTGAATATGCCGTTTTACTTTGAGTTATACCGACAGTACCACTTGTTTTCGTTGCAATACCATGTTTATAAACTTTCATAATTTTATCCTTTCCTATCCTGCAATATTTTTATATGCTGTATGCTCCACCGAGCCTTCAACATTAAGCCGCTTTTTAGCTTCCACCACATCACTTACCGGAATGATAAGCCTTGCTATATTTTTGTTTTCTGCTGCCTTTCTCTCGACATGCTCAGGGAGCTTATCCTTAAAAATAGTCCCATTTGTCACCACTCCCGGAACAGTTGGTCCGATATAAATTTTCTGTGTCATCAAATACTTACCTCCATTTCGTCAAATTCTTCATGTGGTGTCGGCAGTCTCCAGAATGTTATGAGGTCTGATTCAAAATACGGGTATAATACATTCTGATTAAACCGTTTGTGAGCCTCCCTCTCCATCCTTGTATGTTTGCCAACAATTCCCTCTTTTATAAAATGCATGTAAATCTCATTCATAAGATACATTACATTCATCCAGCCTGAATGGTCTTTATCCATATCCTCAATATTTATTGAAAAGTGAACTTCAACACGCCATTCATCATCCACAACGTCCTCATCCGCTATCATTACAACAACATAATTACGAAGTTCTTCGTCATCCTCGTCATATTTTTCAGGCAAATCCTGTGGATATACTTTTAAATCCTTATACTCACTTCCGAGTTTCATCGTTATAGCATCACTTTTGACAAACTCATTAAGTGACTCAACGATGTCGTTTAACAACTGTAAATCTGTCATAAAATCCTCTTATTTCATTACTCTGCTAAGTTCATGCTCTATACGCTTTTCCAAGGTTTCGTTTGCTTTTTTAGTAACAGCCTCGATAACTTCTTTCTTGCCTGCAAGCTGTGGCACTGCCGGTCCCATCATGCTATCTATAGGATACCCTTTCCATGTAGACCTGAAGAATACTCCTTCATGACCATTTGGCATTATCGCTACAAATGGTTTGTTTTTTCTTCCGAGAATATTTTTTCCGGTAAGAGGTTTTAATCCTCCTGCTTTTTTTATTGCTGCCTTGTAAACTCCCGGTGTCCTTTTTCCTTTCTTAGAAAGTTTCACAGGACGAAGCGGACTGACTTTAAATTTTTCCAACCCAAGTTTTGACCCCTGACTAACAACTAATGCTGTAAGATTACTTGTACTTGCCTTTTCAATATGCAAGGTTTCTGATATTTTTTTCTGAGAAATAAAATATCTTGCTGACACTTCTTTTTTCACAGAAGTATTAACCACACTTGCTGTTCTATTCATAGCACGCATCATAACTAATTTTGACTTATCAGTTATTTCCGATAATTTTCTTTCTACCTCATCAGCATTCGTGGTTATATCAACAAATGTTGAACCCATCAATTTCCACTCCTTCCCATTAAAATTTTCCAAACACCATCCTGTTTTGAAATTTCCCATATTGTGTAAGGTCTGCCGTCGTACTCAATGACTGAGCCAACAGACGGCTTTCTTTCCATGTCACACTCTTTGACATAAAGAAGGACGGGCTTTTTTACAAGCTCGTCCCTCCAGTTCTTTTTTATCTCTTCAAGTGCATCTTCGTCCACAATCACTGTTATCTCTTTGTTATCAAGACTGTGTTTGCTTCCGAAAAAATCTTCGTCAAAAAACACAGTATCAATATCTTTTGCTACCTGTTCCACAAAACTCATGTTATTTAACCTCTGTATCAACAATTACTTTGTTTTCTGAACCGTTTTTCAACATCTTGGCATCTTTTTTTGACGTGTCGGATTCCGACTTTTTGTCTTTTGATATTTCAACCGCTTTTTCAGATTTCGGATTTTCTTTATCTTCAAGAGAAATATAATTCTCTGTCAATAAAAATTCTTTGTCAATCTTACCCAGCGTTTTATCAATACTCTCACCCGGCTTATAGTTCTTATCGCCAACAGTTAATAATACATTTGCAATCATATATACCTGTCACCTCCTGCTACTCGCCGTAGATTTCTTCCTGATAGTTAAGAATTGCGTCCTGAAGTTCATCAAGCTTCATGGAATTATCAAGACCGCTGAGTCCGATTGATGTTGCATATGCAATAAGTTCCGCTTTCTTTGTCATTGCCGTAATCTCAGCTTCTGTCTTTAATGTACTCACATCTGCTGTCGGTGGCTCATGCGTATCCACGCTGTTGTCCGCTTCTGTCTGAGTAGATGCAACCTCGTCATAAATATTTGCGACAAGCCATCCATCCATATCATTTGGATACATAACAGGTCTTGAAAACGCCTGAACTTCTGCCATATTTGACTTTTCATCTCCAACTAAACGAGGAACAATCTTTTCTGCATATGACTTAAATCCATCTTTTGTATAGAAAGTAACCTGAGCATATACTGTAGTTCCCATGTTAGGCTGTAAAAATGCAATAGTTCCTGCCGGAAGAATTGCTTTTTCCTCACCATCTAAATCTTCATAGATTTCATCATATGTAAACAATGTCATAACTACACCGTTTATATTGATACTGCCATTTGATACCACACCGTCAGGAAGTTCTGTCGGATTGATTTCACCGATGTTTACTTTTGCCTTGTTATAGAACTCTAAAAAGTCCTTATCAGACATAAGAAGCATTGACACATCAGATGTCATAACAATATCTGTTGCTCTAACACCTCTCTTGCGAAGAACTGTAGCCATTTTGTAAAACTCCTGAATTTTTTCGGCTGTTGTCATGTCCTTAAACTTCTTTGTGAATTTATATTTATTTTTAAACTCACCCTCATAAAAGCGGAGATATTTAAAATCATAATTTTCACCCTTTGCGGCATCTTCCGCTGTTGCATAATGTTTCATTATAACCTGTCCCGTCAAAAGAATATCTGCACACATCTTTTCATGTCTTCTGAGTATAGATATACGGTTATCGTCAATAAACTCCGACTCAAGTTCATTTTCACGCTGTTCAGGACTTCTTCCTGACTCAGGAGACTCTCCAAACGCTTTCTGCTCAAGTTCCTTTGCTGTAATAACCCTTTTAGGTGCAATATACGGCGCATCTACAATATCTGTTCTGTAGCCGTCTTTTTCCATTACTATTCCATTTACCAAAGGAACAACAAAAGGCGCAATCTTTCGTCCTTTTTTCTTGAACTCGATTAACGCCTTTTCGGAATAATAAACAGGTCCATCCGGGAAGTATCTGTCTTTTAAGAACTGTACTACCGGATACATTTTTTTAACTGTTTTTACAAGTTTGTAAGTTTCTCTTATCACTCTGTTTTCCCCCTTTATTTGAGATAAATATTTCTGATGCGCAATGTATCAATATCATCTGCTTCAAGTTTTCCGTCAGAAATACATTCACTTTCCCTAAATGTTCCACTTATGTATGACTGTACTGCAACCTCTGTGTCATCCTCTGCATAAGATGTATCTTCTGCAGCAATAACTGCTGCCACACCATCATCACCCTTTTTCAGAACATATTCTTTTTTGGTCGTATCAAAGTAAATAATCTGACCTCTTTTTACTGTTCCTGCTGCTTTTGATTCCGTTGGAAGCGTCACTGTAAAAACTTCCGCATCAATTTCATGCGAAGAATCATAAATCAGCTTGTCACTATAATGTTTTATACTACTGTTTAATCTCATCTCTTGCCTCCTCTTCTGCCATTTACATATGCTGCCATATTTTCAACATCCTGCAAGTCCTTGTCGGAATCCGACAAGCTCGCCCCTACATCAGATGCTCCCGATTTTTCCGAATCAGCTATTGCATCATGCATATATGCAGCCGCCTCCTGTTTTTGCGCAAGCATAGCCTGATAAGCAAGTTCTCTTGCATCAACCCTCGCATCAGCATCCCCGTACTTTGCATTTTTAAGCATTTCCGCAGACACATTTGCCGCAATCTTGTCGAGATTTTCAATCCTGCCTCTCTCTTTGTCTGCTCCCTCTTTTTCACCCTCTGCCTTAGCTTCAGCCTTTAATCCGTCAACCTCAGCTTTAAGCTCCGGATGCTCCTTTAACATTTCCTCTAATGTCATATTCTGCTCCTTTCCGTTGTTTTTGTTAGTTATATTATTTGTATCAGCACTTTCAAATGTTTTATCCACTTTATTGCTGTTCAAATCATCAGGCACTTTTCCTTCCGGCAGTTTTCCACTTTTTAACAAAAGCATAATTTCATGTGCTTTTTCATCTGATACAACCGGAAGTGTGCTGTTATAAACAGCCATCTGCTTTGATGCTTCAATAAAATTTGCTTGACTGCTCTCACCATCTTTTTCATTTTCAAAAAGCATACCGTCAGCAAAGCCATTTTCAATCGCAATCTTAGGAGACATATATGTATTATTGTCCATCATCGCCTGTAATTCTTCCCTGCTTTTTCCGGTTTTTTTCTCGTAAACATTTAACACGCTTTCATTAAATTCTCTCAACATGTCAGCGGTCATCTGTGCATCTCTGTAATCACCACCACCCCAAGAACTTTGAGTATTATGTATCATTACAACCGCTGCATCTGACATAAGCACCTTATCCGCTGCGCAAAGAATAAACGTGGCGGCAGAACATGCATTTATAACATGAACCTCTACATTTCCCTCATACTGCTTAATAGCCGAATACATTTCAAATCCGGCTGTGCAAAGACCGCCCTGTGAATTAACCTCAATTACTACATCATCACCATTTGCACTTTCAAGTCCCGTGTTAATATCATTGACACAACAGGCATCCCATCCCAAATAATGGTAAAGCCAAGCTGAGTCATTTGATACTATCGGGCCTTTGACATTTATTTTTGTCATTCTTTTACATCCTCACTTTCACTTTTATTTGCATCTGCAAGCATCTCATTTTCGCTCTTTAATGCCCTGACATTATCTTCAAAATCAGAGCCATTTAATGCAATACACTCATCCTCATGCGTTGAAAGCCCTGCCTCAATCCTCTTTGCAGCAGCCACCACTTCCTTGCCCGGATCTAACTGACCCTGTGCAGGTCCGTTCCATGTACAGTTGAGATATGCTTTTCTAACAAGAAGATTTTCAAAATATCCCGGTGCATTTATGCGCCCTGTACTGACAGCCTCATTAAACCATAGTTCATAGATTTCCTTGCAGAAATCATTTACAAACCATGTACGGCGCATTCTGAAAGCTTTCCATGTCTCATTCATTGCACCTTTAGATGCTGAAAAATTGTTAGAAAACTTTTTAAGCAGCACCTCCGGAGCTATCTCCAATGCAGCACCAACATGAGTTGCCATTGCCGTTGCAAATGTATCAAAATTTGCGTTTGGATGTGATGATTCAACAGTCTTGACACTCTCACCTGTCTTTAGAAAATTGACATTTCCATAACCAAGTTCGACCTCGTCATCTTCTGTCTCTGCTCCATCGTCATACTCATCCTCTCCGGCAAATCCATCCATACCCTCGCCGCTCTCCGTCTGAATAAAAATGGTAAACATTGAATTTATGACTGCTGCCATTATCTCAGCTTCTGTATATCTCGTAAGCTGTTTAATCGTAGAAACAACAGGTGCTAAAAAGGGAACGCCCCTGTATTGGTCGGCACGTTCCCCATTAAATACATGTAATATATTTGGATTTCCTGTTTTGTCCCCACGTTTTGCAACTCTCGTCCATTTTGTTTCTGCAGAGTTATACTCACCCGGGAACTGTGATGATATGTGATAAGCTACAACCTTGCCGTTTTCATCAATCTCAACACCATTTATTATCGTGTTGCCGCTTGCTGTTTTTTTATCGAAACCATCATATTCTCCATCAATACTTCCCGGAGTACATACCCTGTCAGCTTCAACAAGTTTTATCCTAAGACGATACGGCATATTTGCCGTAGGCTTGTCGTACTTTATCAGAACAAATTCTTCACCATTACGCAGCCAATCGTTAAAAGCTATCTGTTGCAATTCATAAAAATTGTTTTGGTCGTTATTGTCGCACATTGTACTTTCCGCCCAGATTGCAAATTCTTTCTTGATATGCCTTTGAATTTCCTTTGCTTCATCCTCTGAAATCCCTAAAAATTCATAATCAATCTTAGGTTTCGGAACAAGACCTGCCCCGACACAATTTGTTCTTGTACTCGCAATCGCCGCTGATGCAAGCGGAGCGTTCATGGCAAGATCTCTCGACCTCTCTCTTAAAATTTTTCTGTTTTCCTCAATATCCGACTTTGGAGATAAACTCGTTGAATGATATTTCTTCGCCCAGCTTCTCCTTCTTGATGCGGCTCCATGAGAATATCCGCTGTTTGTCACATCTTTTCTGCCGTCTGAAATAATATCATTCAACATAGTATGTTTCATTTTGACCGCATCAATTTTCATGTTCGTCTCAGCTATTTTAAGCCTTGCCTCTGCTCTCTTTGCCACACCACTCGGATTAACAATAGCCATCATCTTATCAAACATATGACCTCCTATCCGAGTGGAATAACTCTAACGCTTCGCCTTTTGCTATTCCCCCTCGTCTCCAATGCAGAAAGCTCACTCTCAAGTTCTTTAATTTTACTCTGAACATTCGCAAGGCTTGTTCTTGTCAATGTCCTCGAACCGATAGTATAAGACTGCCCCTGCAATATCTTTTCTTCTGCTTCGTAATACATTTCAAGCCTTTTCTTCAAAAAAGCAATTCTTTCTTTGTTTTTTTCCACAATAACCCTCCAAATAAAATTGAGCACAAAAAAAGAGAAAACCTGCGTTCTCTCCTCAAAATCAACAATATTTCTCTTTCTTCACCTCTTGCGATATTAGCATTATATCACAGATTTGCTATCCCTGCCTCCCAACTTTTTGAAATTTCATAAAAATTTTTCTTAAATTGACAGACCTTTTGTACTTTTTCTCTGTTTTCTAACCTTTTTCACCGCTTTTGTATAATTTATTCCTTTTGAAATTTTCAGTTCTAAATCACTCCACACAGGACGCAAAAGCTCACATACTGCAAGATTATAGTTAAAAAGGTCAAGCGGTTCATTTCTGGCACCGCTTTTCTTTACCCACACATCTTTAATTACACCTCTGACTTTCTTTTTTATCTTTTTTTCTGAAAGAAGTCCCTTGTAATACTCTCTGTCATAACCTTTTCCGACATTGTTCGGGAAGTGACAATATCCCTCGCCTTTTTCCTCAATCGTCAGCCAATTTGTTATGTTTTCCTTGCCTGCATCTACTCCAAGTATCCATATTGTTGTTGAGTCCACAACTATATCTCTCTTGCCGTCTCTGCTCTTTTCCTTAATCTCGACTTTGCTTCGCTTATATAAAAGTGGTATGCCGGGCTTTCCGGCATATCCCTTAATTCCATATGCTTTCTTGCCCTTTTTCTTCATTGCCTTTATCCACTTATATACTCTGTTTGTGTGATTACCACCCGTATCAATAGCAAATGCAGCTATATTAAGTTCCCTGCCATCCTCAAAGCAAAAAGTTGTTTCAAGATATTCTTCCAGCTCATTCCATACCTGTGATGTTTCAAGATTTCCATAAATCTCTGTCTTATGTATGCCCCAGCTTTCGTAATCCCTCGCCCAGCCTTTCACTTCAACCTCAAAACGGTTGTTCTGAACATCTACTGCTGCCGTCAGCAAAAGAACTCCCTCCGGTATCTCAGCTTTGTAATGCTCCGCACGCTCCAAAAGTTTATCTTCGGTGGTCGATTCTTCTGCGACCTCGTCCTCTTTCCATGTCTCGCCAAGCGTTGTGTTCACGAAAGCCTGTAACCTTTCCGTGTCATGATATGTCTTAAACTCATCCATTGCACTCTGAAATTCGTCTATAATATCACTCCAAGCCACCCACGGCGATGCCATTGCATTGAGGTGAAAACTTCTTTTATTTTTTCTTTCCGGATGTGCAGCTATCCACATATGCTCTGACTCTTTCCAATATTTTTCTTCGATTACTTCCTCACAGTATTCGCATTTCATTCCGACTATATTAAAATCCACTCTCTTAAACGAATACGGCTGATACATACCACAGCAAGGACACTGCACACACCATTCTTCCTGAGTGCCTTTTAAATATTCTTTATTGATACGACCATTTTCTGTAGTCGGTGTTGATGTTTTAATATATTTTTTATTCCAGAATGTTGTTGCTCTCTTTTGAGCAAGTGTAACTGGGTCACCCTCACCGCCTGCACTAGCCGGAAAGCGGTCAACCTCATCCATCCACACAACCCTGATAGGCATTGATGATAGTGAAGCCGAAGAATTTGCCCCCGACACAACAATATAACCGCCTGCGTACTGTTTAAAAAGAATAGTGTTATCAGAGTCCTTTGACTTTGCAGGTGCTATCTTATCACGAAGCACCGGAATATCTCTTATCATTGGTGCAAGCCTTGTCTTTGAAAACTTTTCACCAAGACTTAGCGTAGGAAGCACCAAAAGTTGTGTACTCGGCTCATGCTCTATATAATATGCAATACCACATAATACAATAGTTGTCTTTCCTATCTGTGCTGACGACATAACCGTCACTTCCGTTACGGCAGGATCAGTAATCGCATTCATTATTTCTTTTTGGTACGGAACGGAATCACTTCTAAATTTGCCAGCCTTATTACTTCCACCCGGTAAAACCATATGCTTGTCCGCCCAGTCGGAAACCGACATTTTTTCCTTAGGTCTTAGAGCTCTTGTAAGAGAACATATAAAATGCAATGTGTGGTAAGCTACCTTTTCATTTTTCTTTTTATTCCTCATCTGCTTCACTCACTTTCCCTGCTGAATCATTAAATAAATCATCCTCTGACAATTCTATATATTCATCCGGATAATAATCAGATGGATTATAATCTGCCAATTCATTAAGAGCATTTTCAAGTTCATCACGCAAAACCTCCATAATCTCACTTTTGCTCTTTCCCTCGACTGACGGAGCAATTTCCGCCGGGATAGCCAAAATCTTGCTTCTGAACTTAGTAAACATGTCTGTAATTACATTTGCTACGTCATATGACTTATGAACCTGTCCTTTAATAAGCTGCAGCTTAATTTCTGAAATCATGCTTTTTATGTGTTCATGTCTTGCCTGTTCCTGTTTTAAATCAAGTTCACCATCTTCAAAATCACTGGTTACTGTTTCTCCAACCTTTGATATTTTAAGATTCATAATATAATTTTTTACAGACTTCTCAAGCAAATATCGTCCATGACTATTTCTGACAAGAATTCCCTCATCTGCAAGATTTCTCACCTGCCTGTCACCAACGCCTATTATGTTTGCAAGCACCTTTGCTGATACTGTCACCACTGATACATCTGTTACCTTTGTGCTATCTGCCATCTTTACCACCACCTTTCTTAAAAACGGAAACGGCAATGCAAAACTTTTTTGAAAAAAAACTAGCCGACGTTTGGGCCTCGCTCCGACCCTCGATTCTGATTTTTTGCTCACAGAACCTAAAATTTTTTCAAAAAAATTTATAAAAATTTTCACTCTTCCCGGCTTTTCTCACTTATCCGTTTTTTCTTCAAAATAGTTGACATATCTAGTAATTTTGTAAACTTCTTTTAAACTGTATTCTTTCATTAGAGTGCAAGAAAAAATATTCATTAAAGTTTACATAGCCACAATATGACAACTAACACATAAAAAAATAAATCTTATGCCATTTTTAGATTTATAACCAACAAAAAAAGAGCTTTATGCTCTCTTCCTAAATGACAAACCTTTTATTGCTTTATCTTTATTATCCTGATTGATGCCGATGTATCTTAGCGTTACACTTATGTCTGCATGATTTAGAATCTCTTTTATAGTTACTGCATCATGTGTCTGCTGGTACATATGATACCCGAAAGTTTTCCGCAAAGTATGCGTTCCCACATTATCAATGTTGAACTTCCTGCCCGCCGCCGACAATATTTTATATGCCTGCTGTCTGCTAATAGCTTTGTTCCCACTCCTGCATGACTTAAAGAGATATTCATAATCTTTCTTGTCAGATATATAATCTTCAATAATCGGTTTCAATTCGGCATTGAGCGGAAATCTTTTTTCTTTCCCTGTCTTTTTTTCTCTAAGATAAACCGCATCTTTCCCTTTAACATCACGCACACGAAACTTTAAAATATCAGATATTCTAAGTCCCGTGTATATCCCAAACATAAACATCACATAGTTTCTTTCACTTCTGCTTCTCAGATAATCAGCAATATCCATAACCGTATTTATATCACGAATAGGTTCAACCGTATTCACTCTTCTCACCTCCCCGAAATCATGTACGAAAAAAGGGAGAAAACAATTATTACAATCATTTTCCCCCATAATTTCTATTTTTGCGATATTAGCATTATATCACAGATTTGCTATCCCTGCCTCCCAACTTTTTGAAAAAATATTTCGTCGGAATCCGACAAGAGAAATAGTTATTTCTGTTCATCTATAAACTCACGCATCATTTTTGAAATCTGTGACGCCTGACTCACTCCTGCTTTCTCACAAGCTTCTTTAAATTCGTCAGCTAACTCTCTTTTTAACTTAAATCCCTTTGTCATATATCCAGCTTTTTTCTGCCACTTGTCAGTCGCCTTTGTCTGTGCTGTTGGCATCATATCACCTCTTTACTTTTTTTTATTTTCCTGCTATTATTTTTATACCAAGGACAGAAGCAGGAAGTTGTAGGTCTGCCCTCGGTTTCCGTTTGGCTCGAAGATTATTTCTTCGAGCTTTTAATCTTTAATTAACTCTGATAAATATTCTATAAGTTCATCCTTTGGTGTATCATTTTTTATTAGTGCAATTATCATTTTGATAATTCCTTTGAACTGATTGTTTGTCATTGTGTTGTTCTCCATTTCTATCTCCTTTCCTGCCATTCCCTTGCTACAATTATATTATACTATAAGGTTACCCTTATGTCAATAGTTTTTTGAAATTTATTTTATTTTTTTCAAAAAAGACGGTCTTTCAACCGCCTTTCCTTAATTTTCTAACATAAAAAATGTTTTTTAAACTGTTCTGTAATTTTTTTCAATATTTTTATCAACACTATATTGTCCACACATCCCTCTTTCATCTTCCGATTCTTCATCTAAATTACAACTTTCTATGTGTAGACAAGTTAAGCATTGATAAAATCTTTCTTCGTCACTTGCTCGTACCATGTTTTTTCCTCATATTTACTTTAATATCCTACAGATTCTGAGAATGTAGTAATCTTTTCCTTCTTCGGCTCCCCATTCAGAACGACCATTTCCAACTTTCAACTCACATTCTACAACAAAAGATGGGCTATGTATTGAATATCCATTTCTAAACATAATCTTTCTCTTGCCCATGTATCTATCACCCCATAAATTTTTAAACCTTGTTTCATAATATGGTGTAATATCTCGATATTCTTCTTTCTTTTCTCCCGATAGAATCATATCAAACCACCTTTTCTTTATAGGCAATATCAGCATTTTATACCTCCAATTTTGTATATCGAAGAACCAAACCCTCGTCTATCTGCTTATCCATGTCATTCATCACTTTCTAACAACTCAGGATTATCGAATGTATTGCCGACAATTTCTGTATCAACCATATTTATCCAGTAACCTAAGTCTTTTCTGCGGCTTTTAGCATATCTACCAAACCAATTCACATAAAATCCAATATGTTCAACTTTTGTACTGTCAAAACAACTTTGATAGCTGCCATATTTGATTTGTGCGTAAACATCACTAAATAAGTCTTTTACAATATCATTCTCCCAAATCAGATTACCGTTCTTGTCTTTCAAGCCTGTGCATTGGCAGATGGTATGTTCATCCACTTCATAGCTCTCTCCATATTTACGCAACATTATAAATGGAGGATTATTTTCTGAAAGTCTGTATAAATAACCAACAATCCATTCTCCGTTATCAACTCTCTTTCCTTTAAATAAATATCTATCTTCCATAACTTCTCCTTTCCTTAATCCCCTACAACATAATCCTTTAAAGTCATCTGTCCCTTTTGATAATTCATCCACACGACTTCAATTCTTTTTTTGCCGTGTTCTGCACAGCTATTAAATGTTGCTTTATGCCATTTCTTAAGATATTCGTTATATAAGTCTGATTCATATCCTGAAATCATAATTTTTGCTTTACTGTTTACTATTGCTTTTAACAATTCCTCATGTTCTGTATCTGACATTTCATGCTTATATTGCTTCCCTGCCCTAGTATGCAATAAATATGGCGGGTCTAAGTACATAAATACATTTTCATAATCAAATCTCTTAATAACTTCCAATGCTGGACGATTTTCAATCTGTACCCTACGAAGTCTCTCCGCTATGTCAATAATCCACTCAGGCAAGCGATACCAATTCCATAACGCATAGGCTCTTTCCCTGCCCTGCACATCATTTTTCCAGCCAACTTTACTGTCATTGGTACGAAATCCGTGTCCCTGCCAACACTGAATTAGAAATCTCAATGCCTTATGATATTGTTCATCCGGCATCATTACTTCCCATATATCTAACTTATATGTATCTTCATATTTTTCACGGCTAAAAGGTGTAGTAATTACCATTGCAGCTAATCGAGCTGCATCCTCTTGTATACACCTAAAAAGATTCACAACATCATGTGCTAAATCATTGATTGTCTCAATATCAGATACTGGCTTATTGAATAAAACTGCTCCACTTCCGAAAAACGGTTCTACATAGCTGTGATGTTCCGGTATCATTTCCACCAACTGGGATGCTATATTCCATTTACTTCCCGGATATTTTAATACTGTTCTCATTTTTATTTTTCTCCCATCTTCTCTCTGCAAGCCGCCCTGATAACTATAATAGCCCTCTTTAACCCAGCATAAAAAATATCATCATACTCGGCATCCAAATACGGTGCAACCTCTTTTACATATCCGTCAAAATCTGCACTCGAATACTCTGCTTCCTCTTCCAGCCTTTTGACTACATCAACTATTCCTGCAACAGCACATTTAAAACAACTTTCGTACAATTCACATTTACCGCTCTGCTTGTCACAAAAATCTTCTTTTGAATCTTTCATATCATTCAGCGTACCTAATAATTCACTCTCTATACTCAGCATACGTTCATGTTCTTTCGCTTTCTGCTTCTTTGCCGCAAGTTCAAGTATATGTATAAATTCTCTTTGCACCTGCACCGACCTACAATCCTTTTCCTTTGGATACTGCTTTACAAATGTATCTATTCTGTTCTCAATATCCTTTATTACTATTTTTTCATCTATCATTCTGCATTCCCCTCCTTAACCCGCAATACAATACGATTTACCGGAAATGAGTGAACACACATAACATGTTTATTTTCGTTTTCTTTAAGTGCAGCTTCATCAATGCTTATAAACTTTCCATGTTCATCTGTAAATATCATATGCGGATTTTCTATTAAATCAATCACTACACTTTCCATATATTTCACTTTCAATGCTAATCTGTTTTTTTCTCTCACTGCATCCCCTTTTTCTTCACGAAGTCTTGTTTCTACCGCCTTGAGCTGTTCCACATTTATTTCCAAGTTCTTCACATAACCAACCTTTTTCACAATCTTTATCAACAATTTATTAAACATATCAACATCCTCCTAATAATTTGTTTTAGCTTATCTTTGCTCTTTCTTTCCTGTCGTTTTCCGTCTGCAAAAATATCATATACTGGCCATATGAAAGTCCAAGCTTCTTTGCTTTGTCATTAAAGCTTGCAAGCTCTCCCATATGCTTTTCTTTTTTCTTTTCCTCCATTCGTTTTGCCTTTTTCTGTGTTTTTCTTTTTTTATACATCTGTGCATGTCTTTTTTTACGCTCATACTCACGACATTCAACGGAACAATAATACTGATTTCTCGCATTAACAGTAAATTGCTTTCCACATCCTATACATTTACTTTTTTTCTTTGTCTGTTTCATTCCTGCTCCTTTCCGGGAGCTGCACCACACTCCCAGCTTTATTTGTGATGTTAATTTTCCTACAGCTATATGTAAAAGTGCATTTAAAACTTTTTTGCTGTCAAAATTTCTTACTTGTCGGATTCCGACAAATCAGCCACGTTGCAACAAACGCTGTTCAAGCTCATTCATATCTGATGAACTTATATTTCTTTCATTAAATGAATTAAACTGATTTTTCTTTTTTCCCTGAGATAAAGAATATCGTTTTGCTTTACTCTCTTTTCCCTCAGACCTTTCATTTAGTGCCCAAAAATCAAGTGCTGCTTTCCAGTCTGTTATGCATTTCCCATTCTTGTCTTTCCATCCACGCATCTTGTAATACAAATAAAATTTATCAGGATTTATATGTATGGAATTTTCACTGACATATTTTTTTATCTCAGCAATTGTCGGATTTTTAGCAGATAGAGTAGTATTAATATCCTCTACTCTACTCTGTTTGAAAATGTCAGCATTTTCGCTCAAAATGTTTACATTTTCATCTATTATGTTTACATTTTCCGAAAAAAGGGCGACTTTAACTAAGAGGTATGCTTTTTTCACTTTTATGCATTTTCTTCTTTTAGTTGCATTGAAGAAATTTTCTTGAATTTCACGTGATGTAAGAATCCCGTTTTCTTCAAACTGCTTTCGTGAAAAAACTCCCCTTCTTGTGCAGCAGAGCACTATTTCATTTAATAGATTGACGCTAACGCAACCTTCACCTATCCTAAGCGAAAACAACATTGCAGCATCTCTATTCCATTCACAGTAGTAGCCATGTACTCCATATATCTCTTGAAGCAGCTCTACTATAACGGCTTTTCCCTTTAACCCAAATTCTGCTGTCACAAGCCTTATTTTATCGTCAGTCGCACACTTCATCGGAAAGAAGTCAAGTCCTTCTTTCTGATTCATATTGTGCACTCCTCTCTTTTAAACAGGGTATATTTACAAAGGCATCAAGAGCACCCCTAATCACTTTGGAATATACCAGAGCAATTATAGAACTCTTGAAAAATAACCAAACGCATATAAATAATGCACCCGGGCGTAAAAATAAAGCACTAAAATAATAAAATACTACGAGGTCCATTTACCTCTATGATGTTTCTCAACTGCCCTGTATTTTCTTGGCAGCTCTGAATAATAACTTTCTTCCTTGAGTTTGTCTAATATACTGAAAAACTCACTTCTTTTTCTGTAAAATGTACTCTCGCTACAATTTACAGTCTCAACGCTGCACAATTCTCTAAAACTCATCCCTGGAGTTGTACAGTATTTTAATAATGCCGCTGTAAGCTCTTTATCAGTAAGCATTGCAGCCTTTTCAATAAGTTTTATCCTGCTGTTAAGCATTGCAAGCTTAATAGCAAGCTTTTCCACAGACGATTCCGTATTATGAGCATGCGGCATCCCGTCATAATTTACTCCTGCTACTCCTAAATTGTGATTTATATCTCTAATCTGAGATAACCACTCATTATATTGATAGCAGAAATATGCAAGTTCTTTATACTTAAACTTATTTAGCTTCTTTAAAGGTCTATCTCTCCTCATTACATCTCCTATCTGATAAATTCAAAGGTTTATCCGCCTTATATAAAAAAACAATCAATAGAACCACATCCTTTCAAATGATTATGTCATTCATCATACTTGTACTGTTCAGCAAGGGCATTTATATCCCTTGACAGGTAACTGCTCATTGTACTCATCTGTTCATCATCAAGCTTAATAAGACAGTCCTCGCAACACATAGCAATTCTGCTCTTTATATACTGAAGCAGACTGATGTTATCCCTTATCATCACATACTCTATAAGGCTGTGACGTATTTCCTCCTGCTTTTCACAATTGTTTTCAGTTTTTTCTTCATTCTGTTCGAATGTTGGATTGTTCATCATACTGGCAATATAATCTGTTACTTTTTCATCTGTTTCATATGCCTCAACTTCTATATTATTTTCAACATTTACATCACACTTTCCATGTTTTTCTGCCATCAATGCATCAAATGCTGTAATACTTTCTTTTACATCATTATCATGTTCCAAAGCCATAATTACATGATTAACATCACTTTCAACATTTTCAGATTCTATATCATAATCTCCTTCAATATCATCAATAGAACTCTGTCCCGGTATCTGCTCCTGTTCGTGCTCCGCTGTCTTTTTTTCCTTAAATTGCTGTACAACATTCAATGCAATCTTAGTTTCATCCTCACAATATTGAAAAAATTCAAGCTGCATATCAGGTGACATTCCTGCTATCTTATAAGCCACTGAAATGCCTAATGTTCCATCGTTAAGCATTGTCATAAATTCATCTATCAGATGATTTATAACAACTGTCAACTCCGCAATCTTAGTTTCCGACATGCCCAGAAGTTTCGACATAACACTTCTGATACTTTCCTGCTGCATATCATAACCATTGATGCTTGTCCCGTTATTTTTTGCATTTTGAAGAAGCTCCTGCATTCTTTTAACTTCATTCATTTTTGTAGCAGAATCCTTTGTTCTATATGAATTGGCTACTATCAAATACAATTCTTCCTCATTCTGATTATCAAACCTGGTAACTTTAGCCGATACATTTTTAAACTTATCCTCTCCATGCTCAACAAGATAAGTCAACGCTCTCCATCTTCGTTCACCACTGACAAGCCGATAATCTCCACGCTCACAATGCTCTTTGACAACTGTAAGATTTTCCATTAGACCACAAAGTTTAATTTCATTTGCAAGCTGTTCAATATCTGTCAAAGGGTAAAAGTTTTTATCGTTAGAATAAATTTTATCAATCGGAATATCCTGTAAGCGAAATCTCGCATATGTAGTATTCATGTTTCCACCGGATATACTTTTTGAATTTAATGTGTCAAGAATAGTTGACCCCGTCATGCCATCACCTCCAGCACATCATCAAGAAGCTGCCTGTAATCTTTTACCGCAATGCAATGTTTAAAATTATACGGCAATGGACCCGACATCATAGAATTTTTAATAACCTGTACACTCTCACGCACATATGACGGCATAAGCGTAGAATCATATTTATCCTGCGTTGCAGCAAGAAATTTACACATTGTTTTATTTTTTCTGAACAATGTTACAAATCTTCTCAAATTTATATTCTCACCTATATCTGTATTGGATAACTGAATAAGAATTTCATCCAATACATCACTTCCCTGTTCCTCAAATCCACCAATTTTATGTGGACTGAGTACAAGATTAGAAGCACATATAGCATTTAAAACCGTAATATCAAGCTGCAAACCGCAGTCAATAATACAGTAATCATATTCATTTTCAATCTCAGACAATGCTCTTTTCAGAACATCAATCTGGCTATGTTCCTTTTCTACCTGTAAGCGTCCGTTCACGACCTGCAAACCCGTAGACGATGGAACAATATCCACACCATAGTCCGTAGTTATAATGTGGCTTTTAATATCCGGCGTATCACCTTTTAACGCATATGACATAATATCCGCAATACCATCATCCGACGGCTCTACATCGTATGTCATGGTAGCATTTGCCTGACAATCCGCATCAATCAAAAGCACTCTTTTTTCTTTTTCAGCCTGTAATAAATAAGCAAGGGTTGTTGTGGTAGTGGTCTTGCCAATACCACCTTTCAACCCGGCAATACAAATTGTCTTCATAATGTTGTTCCTCCTGATATTCATTTTTTATGTTGTTCAATTGTGTGGTACGGTGCCTTTGTTTGCACATCGGCACTTCCACACTTACTACATTTCTCATTTTTCCGTCTGGTACTATACACCTCTTTACCGCACTTATTGCACTTCACGATAAAAAACGGATCACTCGAATAATATTGACCTATCTTGTTAAGCAAGAATTATGATTCTTCCTGTTTCTATCAAATCTGACAATTCATTGCTTAAGTATTCTTTTATACTCTGTTTAGCCTCTGTTTTCCATGCACCGCCATCTGCTGAAAACAATGCACATGTAATTCCATCGAACTTGTCAGATTTAACTCTAAAAATAAAATCTGATTCTGGCTGATCTATTTCATTAAATGTCCTGTATGGTTTCAGATGTACCGGACTAGGTACGATTGTTTCTGTTTTTGAAGCAACTCCTGTTTTTACTGTTGCTTTCTGTGAAATGCCATCGTCACCATATTCTGCTACAGTTTTATCCTCAACATTTCCGGCAAATGAAACTAAAAGTTCTCTGTCCTCATTCTGAATAAACTTCGTTTTCAGATTGATACAAAAATTTTCCTGCGGGATATACGCACCAAATTCAAATCTTGGAACTTCTGCATCAACAACTGCTAAACATTCTCTATGCTTATCACTGTCAAGTGTTGAAAGCATTTTTACACTTTTTTCACTTACTATATGTAAAAAGAATGGGGTAACAGGCACTTCTAAATCAGATTTAATGTACTTTATTAAACTATCTAAAGTAGATAATTTAAAAGGTTCAATATGAGGCTCATAACTTATCCTTTCCAGCTTTTTATCCGAATAAGTTTGACCGCCTATTTCTGTAATGTTAGGTTTTTTCATTCCTACAATATACTCTAACGCATCTTTAATCATTGATTTCCTCCTTACTGAACAGCCTTTAATCTGTTAATATCCCTATAATTTACTACTTCGCCCGTATCCGTATTAACAACCGAACCATCAGATAATGTCACCTCTGAACCATCCTCTAATTCATTTGTATTTACCGGAGATTTCTGATGAACACTGCTGCCATATTCCTGCACAGATATTTTCTTAGTTTCTAAATCCTGTCCGATTGACATCTGTGTACGAATTGGCATCTGAGGAGCAAGCGACTCTTTAGATGTAATCTTAACCTCAAGTTCAGTTCTTGACTCATCCTTAAATGCAAACTCAAACTGCAGCGTTATTGCCCTTTTCTTATCAAACGGGCAATTTACATCCATAAGATTTTGTGCCACTTTGCTAAAACTTCTGTCAAACTTTTCCTGAGCCGCACCGCCTGCAAGCTCGTCCAGTTTTAACCTAGCCATACTTTTTTGCCTCCTTTATCTTGATTTTTGCCGTCCTCAAATTCATTAGGGCGAGGGATTTCCCCGCCCATCAAAATGAAACAAGGAACAACAGCCCGTCATGCCGATAGCACAGCAAGTTTATTAATTTTGTGAAACTGCTTCATCCTCTGTATGTACTCTTGTATACCCAAGCTGTCCCATATAGCTGTCAGCAAATCTCGTAAAGCACTGATTTCTAATATGCTGCTTCTGCTCCTCTGACAAATCATTAAAATTTACATACCCGCCGTCTTTAGTCGGCACAAGTATTTTATGCGTTATCTCTTTCTTTTTTGCCATAATTCTCTCCTTTTCTGCTTTTGTTTTATTTTATGTTCATGTCTTGACCATATTGCATATATTTAATATTCCTTCCGGTTGCATCGTGAAGAAGATTCCATAATCTTTTCAAAATGCACATACACATTCGTGGCTTCCGCATCGTATTCGAGTACCATGCGGAAGTTTTTATTTAATTTCATAGTCAAATACAAAAATCTAAAAAATGTTGATCCAAAAATTGTCATTATCTCAAATGGTTTTTGCTTTACAACCATTCTTCCAAGTTTTTTAACTTTCTTTACTTCCTCATGACCTTCCGTATAACTCTTATCACTACTGCTATCCTTTTTAAGTGACTTAGTTTTTATTACCTTTTCATCTTCCATTGATTTCAAAAGTGATATAGCCTCATCGAATTTTTCATCAATAAGATACTCAGTAACAAGCTTATCAACAGAATGTTCACGATTAAATTTATCCTGATAAAAATATGTCTCTGTAATTTCTTCATCTGGACATTCTTCCATCAGATTTCTAACTTTGTCATCATCAAGTGTATAAAGAAGCTCTTTCGCTTCCTCAAACTTCCCCTCAATAATCATCTTCTCAGCCAACTTTTCGACTGCAGCTCTGTGGTCAAGTTCTTTTTGCAACTCTGTTATGTTTTTTGCTTTATCCATCGCTCTCACCTCACTCTCTCAAAATCCACATACACATTTGTAGCTTCCGCATCGTATTCCAAGTACCATGCAAAAGTTTTTGTTTAATCAGGTGCAATTATATAATTTACCTTTTCTTTCCCCATTGCTATAATCAAATTGTCAGCTATTGCAGAGCTGGCAATCCATAACAAAGGAGGTGCTGCAATGAAAAGAAATTATGTAAATCCCCTGATTTCTCCAGACTTTGAAGACCGTCTGGATATTGACGGAACATATTTGCAAGATTGCTGCAATATCAAAATTTGTTCCGCACGTGACATCAACAGACACGGCTGTCTGCTTGGTTCTGCGGCTCCACGCTGTTCCTATGAAGAAAAGCAGGAACGCAGGCTCAAAAAGAAGAAGTAATTACTAATAACATTAAACTGTTTTATTCTTCTTGGCTGACGCTGTTTTTGCGTCAGCTTCTTTTATACAATTTTCAATTAGTTTTATTTCCTTTTTGCTCTCAATAATTATGTGCATAAAGTATCTTGAACAATGAAATTGTTTTAATTGCGGTTTTCCATACGGCATCCTCAATGAAACTATGTATAAAACTTTTGCCCAATTCTGCAATTTTTTCCAACATTTCATCATCTTTTCTGCTTGAATTTCTCCTGAATGGCTTTTCAAAATTATAATAGCTGACTGCATAAGACTGTTTATCTCTGACTTTAATGCCCTATTAATATCTGTTTCATTCATAATATAATCAAGTCGCTTCATAGTAACATTTAACATATCTTCTATACTGTCACCCAACTATCCTCACCTCGCTTTCTTTTTATTACATTAACCTTTTGAATGTTCCTGCTGAATGTCATCTTTCTCGGATTTCGTAGGCGTGTAAATTGCAAAATCAGTTTTTTTGGCTTTCGCATTGTACTTAATTTCAATGCGAAAGTCATGTTCTTCAAACATTACACGTTCCATCATCTCCGCCCAGTGCTTTATTAACACAACTGCTTTTTCAAAAACATCTGTATTAACTCTATTAAAGTTTTTTTCTCTTAATTCTTCATTTGGAAATGTTGATGCTTTTGCAAAACCTAATGCCTGTTCATAAGGTACATAATCCTTATCCAATAATTCATGTTCCGGTTCTTCTTCCATCAATTCTCTAGCCTTATCATCATCCAATGTAGCAAGAAGAGCATCACCTTCTTCAAACTTCCCCTCAGAGAAAAGTTCAAAAACTTTTTCCTCGACCTCATGTCTGTGGTCGATTTCTTTCTGGAGTTCTTTTGTTCTTGCAATCATCTTGTCTAAACGATTATGTTCTTTTGCTTTATCCATCGCTCTCACCTCCCTCCTTGATTTTTTCACTTCATACCTCTATACTTTCAATACAGGCTATTGCCGTAGCCGAGTACCAAAAGAAAGGAGAACTTAACATATGCGTTTAAATTTTGATTGTGTTCGTGATATTCTTTTATGCGTCGAAGAAAACACAGACTTACGCCATTTATGTGCTTTCGTTGACATAGAAACATACCAGCAATCAAATTTCTCTGATGAACAGCCAGAAATTCAACCATATCAAAAGGCACTTATGCAAAAGTACGATAATGACACCATCATTTATCATATTTACTATTGCAATGCTGCCGGGCTGCTTTTATTTCCTGAAGTTTCTGAACCAGACCGCATAGACATAGAAGACTTAACTCCCGATGGTCACAGTTTTTTGGCTAATATCAGAGAACCATCTAATTGGGAAAAAATCAAAACTGTTGGACACAAATTAGGATGCACATCGCTCCCAACACTTTCCAACATTGCTTCGCAGGTTGTTGCAGCCCTAATAAAGCAATATTTAAAATTGTCCTAATTAGACATAATAACTGTTTTTACCCGCAAGTCTTTGTTGTAGCAAACAAAGACTTGCAATTACTTCAAAAAATTTTCTGGCTTATGACTATAATTTATTTTTAATTTTTTTAAGTCTTTGTCGTAATTAACAACAAGCTGAAAAGAACTACCCACTTGTATCGAACTTATAAGGTTGCTTAACGCAAATCGAAGTGCATATAAATCTTCTGGTTGTCTCAATACCGCAAACAACCTCCCAAGTGTTTCGGCTCTTTTTATTTCCTCTTCTTTAGAACATGATTTACCAGCACCTGCTATGTATTCAATTAAAGTTTGTTCATCATTTTTTGAAAATTCATGTTCCGGTTCTTCTTGCACCGCTTTTTCTATAGCTTTTATCTCATCATTGCTAATAATATCAGCATAATTTTCAGACTCTTTCACACCAATATATTTTTTTGTAACTTCAACATTTTTATGTGAAAAAATATCTTCTATACTGTCACCCAACTATTCTCACCTCCTTTCTTTTTATTACATGTTCGTTACTGGCTGCATATTCAATGTTTCTGCAAACTTAACACCTTGTAAAAAAAATAAACATGTTATTGAGCTCACTATCATTCATTTTCTTAATGAGCTTTGTTATGTTGTCTACTTCCGGTTTGTCCTCTGTTTTAATAAGCGTGTCCATATCTTTAGCCATAATTGCCATCTCCTTTCTCGGTTTCAAATGTTTAACCTTTTGTGAGTTTGTGGCTATTATATGACACTTGCTGACACTTGTCAATACTTATTTTGTGAGTTTGTGACTTTTTTAATTGACATTTCATTTTATGGGTGTTATGGTATAAATAGAAAGTGAGGTGTGCATAATGAATGAGCGTATTAAGCAGCTTAGAAAAACGCTTGGACTTACTCAGCAAGAATTTGCCGAACGGATAGGAATTACACGAAATGCCGTTGCAAATTACGAAACTGGCAGAAATAAGCCAATAGGTAGTGTTCTTAATCTTATATGTAATGAATACAATGTAAATCCCGATTGGCTCCGCAACGGTTCCGGTGAAATGTTTATAAAACCTGCTACTTTCTCATTAGATGAGTACGCACAGGCGAATAAACTTAATAAAACCGAAATTTCTATTATTCGTGGTTTTATGGAATTAAATCCTGACACACGAAAAGCGATTTATAATGTCTTTTCTAATGCCTTTAATGATGAAGAAGATGACATACTTAAGTATGATGAAATACCGACAGCCGCAGAAATTGAAGCAAACTATGCACCTATAGCTGCCGAGGACTTAAAAGGAAAGAATATCGGATAAGCACCCGACTTATAGTTTTATTTAGGGGATTAGAAAGTGAGGTGTGCATAATGAATGAGCGTATTAAGCAGCTTAGAAAAACGCTTGGACTTACTCAGCAAGAATTTGCCGAACGGATAGGAATTACACGAAATGCCGTTGCAAATTACGAAACTGGCAGAAATAAGCCAATAGGTAGTGTTCTTAATCTTATATGTAATGAATACAATGTAAATCCCGATTGGCTCCGCAACGGTTCCGGTGAAATGTTTATAAAACCTGCTACTTTCTCATTAGATGAGTACGCACAGGCGAATAAACTTAATAAAACCGAAATTTCTATTATTCGTGGTTTTATGGAATTAAATCCTGACACACGAAAAGCGATTTATAATGTCTTTTCTAATGCCTTTAATGATGAAGAAGATGACATACTTAAGTATGATGAAATACCGACAGCCGCAGAAATTGAAGCAAACTATGCACCTATAGCTGCCGAGGACTTAAAAGGAAAGAATATCGGATAAGCACCCGACTTATAGTTTTATTTATATTGTATTACTATAAGTTGCGTGCTGCCTTTAAAATCAAGATTATAATATAATGTATTGTTACATTTACAATAAATAGCATATATGTAAGTGTCTCTGTAATATATATACTTTCTTATCATCTTTTCACGACCTTCCGTTTATAAGCCGGGTGCAGTGAAAAGTATAAATTTAAAAGCATTTAAGAAACTATACACTTAAAAGAGGAGGGATTTTTGTTGGCATTAAATATTGATGAATTACAAAAAATATGTACACCGGATAATATTGTTATCACCATTCATGCAGCTAAACGCTTAGAACAGCGTGGTATTCGTCTAAAAGAAATCCTTGATTGTATTTTTAATGGCGAAATCATAGAACAATATCCGGATGATTATCCATATCCAAGCTGCCTGATATTTGGAAATCAAAATGCCGAAAAGCCACTTCATACTGTAGTTGCTACTAATGGCGAACGACTTTGGATTGTTACAGCTTATTATCCTTCTCATGATAAATGGATGGATGATTTAAAAACTCGAAAGGAGGAATAATCATGAAATGTTTTTTATGTAAAGGAAATGTTACAGATGCAACGACAACATACATGACAACATACAATAACTGCTATATCATTATTAAAAATGTACCTTGTCAGAAATGCGAACAGTGTGGTGAAGAATTTATAAGCGGAACCACAATGTTAAAAATCGAATCTATAATTGATAAGTTAAAAAACATTCTAACTGAAATCGCTATTGTTGATTTTAAGACTGCTGCTTAATCTATTATTTTAAAGAAGTAGAACCTGATGAGTGGGACAAAGCAATGATAAAAGATATTGAAACTAACCTTGATTGTAAAGAATTTGTTTCTGAAGCTGAAGCGTTAAAGGAATTTGGGCTTGATTGAAATGATAACCTTGTCGGATTCCGACAAACATTAAATCCAATACGCATATTGCAAATCATTTTTGTAATATGCTATAATGTTGGTAGACAAAAGGAAATAATAGTCCATGACGAACAGCTAACGAAAACCCCGAAAGTGTGCAAGACTTTCGGGGTTTTCTATTCCTATTTTGGTATGGAAGGCTTAATACCATAGGTTAGTTACCAACTATTTGTCTCCGTCTAACCATTTGTTGATGCAGTGACAAACTACACCAGCCGCAACAGAGAAGCTATATAAAAAATGATTCAATATAAATTTACTTTTTTATATAATGACAAAATACTGAAAAACTCTTACATATAATCTGATAAGTTGGATCACTACTCAAATATTCAACTATAAGCAATCCTATAATTAACAAAACACTCCAAATACTTAAATATATTTTTTCTGATTTGCGTATAGTTTTTTTCATTTTTTTCAAATTCTCATCATTACCAAATGTTTCTAACAAATCATCATCCGTTAAAATATCCTTATAATTCAATTTCAGTTGTTCATAGCTTTCATATACCTTTTTTATTTCGTAATGTGATTGAAAATAGCATATAACTAAATAAACAAATGAACCAACCAAAACACATTCAACCAATATTGTAATATCTTTAGTAAAAAGATTATCTAATGGCTGATTTGAAACTATATTTGCTAGTATAACAGAAAAAATAAAACCAAAAATAGCAATAAGATTTGATTTGAATTTATCTAATAAACCTGTTGCATACTCTCCTGTTTTTGATAATATATCACATATAAACTCCGCCACTTTATTCTTTAACTCCAAATAATCTTTTACATTATCCCTAAGATATAAATTATAATTAGACTGTATTGAAGCCATAACCTTATCATCAATTTCTGCTACAGAAACATACTTACAATGTAAACTAATAACATTCCTTGCTATTATAGCTTTATCTATCTGACTTCCATCTGTATATATCCAATTATATATTCTATAAAATATTTTATTATCCGGAACATCATTTATATTACAGCAATATTCCATTGTCCGCTGCCCATTTATAATACATTTTAACTGACTTTCATTTATTGATGAGGAGGTGGCAATAAAACTAATGGATAACAACATTGTTATTTTTTGAAATAATTCAGTTAATGGATTTTCTTCATAATTAATTGTTATATTAAAATCGTCTGGTAATATCTCATAAGTATCAAAATTATAAAAATAAGAAATTTCTTTGCATTGTTCTATCCTCTGTTTTCTGTTAAAATCCGAAGTTGTAACCTGATTACTATGAGGTACAAAAAACATAGTTTTTGTAGTAAACATAGTCATAGGAGCATAAACATCAAAAACCAAAAATGTTGATACCTGTTTCAATAAATCAGAAAATGCTAACATAGCCTGTTCTATCGGTAAAGTTAAAATATCTTCTACAAACTTATCATATGAATAAATAGAAAAATGATTTTCCACCACTTCTTTATAAATACTTAACTTAACATCTATCGTCTCATCATCAAATGTCCCGCGTAAAAAAGCATTATAATCTTCATCTGTTGTTTCAGAAAAAATACTAAATCTCCTCTCATTTTCGTCTTGTAAAGTTATCTTAATTTTATCTCTTGAGGAAATAAAATTAATAATATTAAAAAAATAACTATAGTCTGGTGCATTTTCCAAATCAAATTTAAAAGAGGCCTCATATACTTTCATTCTTTCAGAAACCATCATATCTCTTATTTCTGCTCTTTCCAATAACTCTGCAAGCATACTAAATCCTCCTTTATTTTTCATTCATTTGAGAACTGCTGATATGTCAGATCATTATCTGTTTTTATCTTTATATATCTATTTCCATCAGTATCCCTATATGCCTTAATTGTATCATTTATGTCATCTATACCATCTGTTATCTTTAATTGAATTCCCGAACAAACATCATATACTTTTCTAAAACGAGCATTAATAACCGAAGAAACAACATTAAATTGTTTATCAAATTTATGTTTAGCCGGCAATTCTCTTATCTTTTCGATTATTTTATCCAGTTTTTCCTGTTCTAATTCCACTGGATGATAACTCTCAAAAGTATTCTGTACCATACTATCATAATCTATATAATCATTTGCTTTAAAATATAATATTAAAGAATTTCTAAGTATTGTATGATCTCTAGGAGCAATGCCTTTCACATTTCTATTTAATGTACGATCTATTGCCCGAAATGCCCTATCAGTATTTGTTTCATCACTCTTCACTTGATCTAACTCCAAAAAACCATCATACCAATATTTCGCAACTGTATTAGAATAAACTTTTGCTGAATAGCTTGTATGACCTAAATCATCAATTTCAAAAATACAAGATTTCCAAAGTTTTTTCATATCTTTTGAGAAACCGGATTTAAAGCTAAAATCTTCATCATCTACAAAATCTGTATGTTCTACTTTTGCCAATAAATATTTATGTTTATCTGTTTCTTCATCATATAATAGTGCCTGTATCAGGCTGCCCTTCTGTACATTTGTATTCATATGTACAACAGAATTCTGAGCCTCTCTTTCTTTTAAAAGCAATCTTTGTGCTATAGAATCAACTTTTTCAATCACAATTTCATTGTCAATCTGATTTTTCACTATATCTAAAATACAACTTATGACCTCTGTATTAACCGAACGAGTCTTATATTCACGAATAGAAGTATTACTGCTTATATATGTAATCAAATGATTTATATATTCAGAAAAAGTTTCTGGAGTATCTCTAACATACACATCATTATTTTCATAATCAATAATTCTAATTGTTTTAATCACTGTTTCCATAAGCAATCCTCCTACTGATATTTTTATTTATTATAACATATATTCTTAATGTCATAAACCCTGATTGTAAAGAATTTGTTTCTGAAGCTGAAGCATTAAAGGAATTAGGGCTTGATTAAAATGATAACCTTGTCGGAATCCGACAGACATTAATCGTAATACGCATGTTGCAAATCATTTTTGTAATATGCTATAATGTTGGTAGACAAAGAGAAGTTATTGTTCCATAGCGAACACAAATCATAACCACCGGCTTAGCCGGTGGTTTGCTCTGCCCCTATAAGGGGCTTTTTCCTGCTTGAGCCTCAAGGCTCATCGAAATTGTTCGCCTCACGCACTATATTCTCCTGCTAGTCCTAAAGGACTTTTATTTTCTGCTTCCTTTTACTGGCTCACCCGTAAACGGGTCGATATATTCTTTTAATGACATCTGATCATATATCATATCTTCCTGTAACTGATTTCTTATATATTCTTCAATTTTCTTTGCATTTTTTCCTACTGTATCTACATAAGGGCCATATAAAATAGGAAAACTGCAAATATAAGGCTTTTCGGAGCCTACAATCCGAAAAAACAAAATAAAAGTCTATCACATTACGCTGAAAGCCGTCCGGATAAAATCTGGGCGGCTTTTTTGCGTGGCGGACTTGGAAAGGAGGAAAATTTTTTAGTAGAAAATCAACGCTCATTCTTGTGTAATACACCAAAATTAAAGGAGGTTAGTGAATGGCAGATGACAAACTCAAAACCGGCCCGGAGCCCCCTGGCCCGGATCGTCACGGTGACGCTTCTGCGAAAGAGGCTCCGCCAATCCAGGAGCCCCCGGTTCAGGAAACCAACGCGCCGGGGAAAATGCAAGAGCCCGCCGCGCCTGGTACGGGCTCGGCACTCCAGGCGGAACAGTCTGTTATTCCCGGTATGGGTGAGGACAATCCGGCCCGCTCTGCACTTGGGGAAGTAGTGGTTGATTTTGACAAGATCAACGAGCTTATGTCCCAGCGGCGGGCAGCAGCGCATGGAGCCGTAGACAAATTAAAGGCTCCGGCTACTGATAAGGACGGCAAGGAGGCTTCTACTACCGACCCAGAAAAGAAAGCGCCGGAGGCGGATCAGCCGAAAAAGCGCCGGGGCCGTCCCCCGAAAGAGCAGGCTGCGGTGTCTGCGGGGAAAAAGGAGAAAGCGGCGGAGCCCCGCACAGGCCGCCCGTCTAAGGTTGACAAGGCGGCCCGTGAGGAGGCCCCGCCGGCTGTTCGGGACAAAGTGTCCAGAGGGAAGAAAGCTGACAAGGGCAAGGAAACGGGCTCCGGCGGTGCGCCTGCGTCTAAATCCGCTAAGGCGGTAAAGCCGGGCAAGGCCGCTCCCGTCAAGGAGGCGGCAGTCCCGCCGCCGGAGATCAATCTGCCGCCCACGCCTGACGTGCCGCCCCGCCCGGTGGAAGAGGGAAAAATCGTCTATCTGAAAATGGCGGAGCTCCATCCATTCCATACGTTCCGGGAGCATCCCTACAAGGTGCAGGACGATAAGGCGATGGACGATCTGGTGGGGACGATCAAGGAACACGGCATTATGACCCCCGCCACCGTCCGCCCGGAAAAAGACGGCAAGGGCTATGAGATTATCGCGGGCCACCGCCGCCATCACGGTGGCACACGGGCCGGGCTGGAGGAAATGCCCTGTATCGTCCGGGAAATGACCGATCTTGAGGCTGTCCGGGAAATGCGGAACAGCAACAAGCAGCGGGGCGATCCTCTCCCCAGCGAACTGGCAAAACTGCTGGATTTGGAGGTAGAGGCCATCAAACGTCAGGGGGCCCGCCCGAAAAATGAGAAAGAGGCGGAGGCCTTGGGTAAGCTCTCGGTGGAGATTGTGGGTAAGGAACACGACATGAACTATAAAAAGGTCATGCGGTATATCCGGCTCAACTCCCTGGTGCCGGAGCTTCTGGACAAGGTGGACACAAAGCAGATGGGCTTTATGCCTGCGGTGGAGATCTCGTATATCAGGCCGGAAAACCAGCGGCTGATTGCCGTTTCCATTGACGGGGAGCAGTCCTCCCCCTCGGTGGCCCAGGCGAAGCGGCTCCACGAGCTGGACAAGGAGGGCAAGCTCAACGGCGATGTGATCGATGGCATTTTGAGTGAAGAAAAAAAGGAGGATCGCGGTGTGATTATTTCGACTGCTGAACTGTCTAAGTATTTCGGCAAGGAGGTCACTCCTGCCAAAATGAAAGAGCAGATCATGGCTCTGCTGGACGAGTGGAAAGAGAAACAGCCGCCCGAACTGGCGCAGCCGGACAGGAAAAAGGATTTGGAGAAGTAACCGGGCCCCGCTTCTGGACACTTTGTCCAGAGGTGAACGCCCCGCGCCGGGGATGGGCTCTGTGGTGATATATCCCCCGTCGCCGGATATTTTGCAGCGCAGCCGGGAACGGGCAGTCAAGGGGCGGAACGCCCGCCGTTTGCGGCGGCTTGCCCTTGACGGCCTGGCCCGGCTGTGCTATTTCCGGCAAGGCGGCGGGGGTATATCCTCCAGAGCCGCCCCCTTTCCCATGAATGGGAAAGGGCGGGGGGATAGGGTTGAACTACCTATTAAATATCGGAGGTGTTGACAATGAAACGATCCCTTGCTTATATCACCGCTGCGTGGCGCGGTGATCCTGGGGTGGATATGGAGCAGGCGGCGCATTACTGCCGTGTGGTCTACGATGCGGGCTATTCCCCCATCTGCCCCATGCTCTATCTGCCGCTGTTCCTCAATGACGCAGTGCCGGAGGAGCACAAGAACGGCATCGACATGGGCCGCGATCTGCTCCGGCGTTCCCGTGTGCTGGTGGTGTGCGGCCATTCCGTGACCGAGGCCATGAAAAATGATATTGCTGTGGCCCAGCGCCTGGGGATCACCGCGACTACCCTTGAGGGCATCCTGACCGTCAAGGGCCAGGGGCGGTGCTGATGGCGTCCCTGTTTGAAGCCTACATCACCAACCTGGGAAAGTACAACGAGGGTGAGCTGGTTGGCGAAACGCTGAAATTCCCCACGACTACCGAAGAAGTACAGGCCCTTTTGAAGCGGATCGGTGTGGACGGGGTACGTTATGAGGAATTTTTCATAACCAGTTTTGACGGTGATGTGCTGGGGCTCTACGACTATCTCACAGAATATGAAAACCTGGACGAGCTCAATTATCTGGCCTGTCTACTCTCCGAGTTGGATCAGGGCGAACTGGAGAAATTTGAGGCCGTCATTGACAGCGGCGAACATACGTCCAGCGTGGCCGATCTCATCAATCTGGCGCAAAACCTGGATTGCTACGAGTTTTATCCTGGTGTCGAGGACGATGAAACCCTGGGCCGCATCTATGTGGAGGACATGGAGGCCATTGACGTGCCGGAGCACCTGCTGAATTATTTTGACTATGAGGCATACGGGCGGGACATTCGGCTTGAAGAGGACGGCCACTTTGCCCCTGGCGGCTATGTGCTGAACAATGGCGGTCAATTTATCGAGCACTACCACGGGATCGAGGACATTCCCGACGAGCACAAAGTCTTTGCATTTCCGCAGCTCACGGTGCGGGAGCAGATGGCGGCCTACAAAGAAATTATTGACGGTTCCTCTCTGGAGGGCTATCGGAAGATTACCGCAAAGGAACACGAGGAACGATAACGGCACTTCTGGACGTTTTGTCCAGAGGTGCTTTTTTTATGGAAAGGAGGGATACGGCTGATTGACGAGGACGTTTCCAGACGTACCATAGCAGTTTCGATCAAGGCAACAAAGCTCACGGGCCGAGTGCTGGCCCAGGCGTGTCTGGCGGTGGGCCGGAAGATTAAGAAAACGTACCGGGCCCGCCAGACGCCCCACGGAAAACAGACGGTGCGTCAGCTCATGGGCCACGGGGCCGCCACGAACAGCATCGAGGTGGAGTCCCCAAAGGATTTTGACCAAGTGGCCCGGCGCTGGAATGTGGACTATGCCTTTTATAAGACCGGGCCGGACAAATACCTGTTATTCTTCAAGAGCGGGCAGGCCGACGCCATCACCGCTTGCTTTTCGGAATATTCCCGGCGTGTGTTGAAGCGTTCCAAGTCCCAGCGTGTTCCCATCCGGGAACAGCTCAAACGAGCTGCCGCTGAACTGGCCCGCCAGCCGTCCCATAAGAAAGAACGTGCAAGGGAGGCGGTGCATGAGGACAGATAGCGTCAAAAAGTATGTGATACCCAATATCCCGTACCTGTTTATTCTGTGGGCTTGCCTAAAGCTGGGGACAGCCTACCGCCTGTCTCCTGGAGCAGACTTTGCCCACAAGCTCATGGGCCTGGGGCAGAGCATCGGCCCGGCCTTTGCCGACTTTGCGCCAGGGCTTGCCCCCTTTGACTGGCTCATCGGCATTGTGGGCGCGGTGGGCTTTCGCCTGCTGATCTACTTCAAAAGCAAGAACGCAAAGAAATTTCGGCGGGATGAGGAATACGGGTCGGCCCGCTGGGGCACCGAAAAAGACATCAAGCCCTTTGTCGATCCGAAGTTCGAGAACAACGTCATTTTAACAAAGACGGAGTTTCTCACTATGAACACCCGGCCCAAAAATCCCGCCAACGCCCGCAACCTCAACGCCTGCATCATCGGCTCGTCCGGCTCCGGCAAAACCCGTTTCTGGCTCACGCCCCAACTGCTCCAGGCTCATTCCTCGTATGTCTGTGTCGATCCGAAAGGCGGGGTGCTCTCCCAGGTGGGGGCTTTTCTGCAACGCCGAGGGTATCAGGTCAAAGTGTTTAACAGCATAGATTTTTCAAAATCCATGCACTACAATCCGCTGTCCTATATCCACAACGAGGCGGACATTCTCAAATTTGTGGACACTCTGATTGCCAACACCAAAGGCGAGGGCAAGGAGGGCGATCCGTTTTGGACGAAGGCGGAAACGCTTTTGTACTGTGCCCTGATTGCCTATATCATTTTCGAGGCCCCCGCCGAGGATCGGAACATCAATACCCTGGTGGATATGATTTCCGGCATGGACGTGAAAGAGGATGACGAGTCCTATATGAACGCGGTGGACTATATGTTCAAGGGCCTGGAAAAGCGCAAGCCGGATTGCTTTGCCGTGAAGCAGTACAAGAAATATAAGCTGGCAAGCGGCAAGACCGCAAAAAGCATTTTGATTTCCTGCGGCTCCCGGCTGGCCCCCTTTGACATCCCCCAGCTCCGGGAGATCATGAGCTATGACGAGCTGGAGCTTGACCGCATCGGGGATCGGAAAACGGCAGTTTTCTTCACGATTTCCGACACAACCCCCACTTATAACTTCATTGTTGCCCTGGCCTTTTCGCAGATGTTCAATCTGCTGTGTGAACGGGCGGACAATGTTCACGGTGGCCGCCTGCCCCATCATGTGCGGGTGCTGTGGGACGAGGCGGCCAACACAGGCCAGGTGCCCTCGCTGGAGAAGCTGGTGGCCGTGATCCGTTCCCGCGAGGTGAGCCTGTGTCTGTTCTACCAGCAGTACGCTCAATGCAAGGCCATATACAAGGACAATGCCGAAACAATCCTGGGAAACATGGACAGCGTGGTTTTCCTGGGCGGGCGGGAAAGCTCCACCATCAAGGAAATATCCGAAAACTGGCTTGGCAAGGCCACGATCTCCATGCAGACCGAGGGCCGCTCCCGTGGGCAGTCGGAAAGCTACAACCAGAACACCCAGCGGCTGGGCCGGGAGCTGATGACACCCAGCGAGCTGGCTACCATGCCGGGCGATAAGTGCATTTTGCAGCTGCGGGGCTTGCCCCCGTTCTTTTCGCCCAAATACGATTTGAAGCAGCACCCGAACTACAAATATACATCGGAGGCTGACAAACAAAAAAACGCCTTTGACCTTGATAAGTTCATTAACCGCCGCAGGCGGCCTGGGCTGAACGAGGCTTGTGAGGTGTACGAGGTAGACGTATCGGACACGGGGCCCGTAAGCGAGGACGAGGACATCCTCAACTACGACGATGTGGACGATCCGGATGCCTATGTATAAAGCACTTCTGGACAAAGTGTCCAGAGGTCGTAACCTGCCGCCTGTATGGGCGGCTTTTTTCATGGCCGGGGAAACCCCCGGAGAAATGGAGGCTATATGCAGTTCTTTTCTTCCGCTATTGATACTTTGCAGACCCTTGTTGTGGCTCTGGGCGCTGGCCTGGGCGTGTGGGGCGTTGTCAATCTCCTGGAGGGGTACGGCAGCGATAATCCTGGCTCCAAAAGCCAGGGCATGAAGCAGCTCATGGCGGGCGGCGGCATCATCCTGCTGGGCACCACCCTGATCCCTCTGCTGTCCGGCCTGTTTTAAGGTAGCGGCTTATGGATTTTCTCACCGACTGGCTCACGGACTGGCTCAAAGAGCTGCTGATTGGCGGGATCATGGGGAACCTGGAGGGGCTCTTTGATTACGTCAATACCCAAGTCGGAGAGATTGCGGTACAGGTGGGGACTACCCCGGCGGCGTGGAACGCCGGGGTATTTTCCCTCATCCGCCAGCTTTCCGAAACGGTGATCCTGCCGATTGCCGGGCTGGTGCTGACCTTTGTTGCCACCTATGAGCTCATTCAGATGCTTTTGGAAAAAAACAATATGCACGAGTTTAACGTGGCGAATATCTACAAATGGATATTCAAAACGGCTTGTGCCATCTTCATTCTCTCAAACACCTTTAACATTGTGATGGCCGTCTTTGACGTGTCGCAGACGGTGATCGCCCAGGCGGGCGGCCTGATCCAGGGCTCCACGGACATCACGCCGGATATGATGGCGGAGCTGGAAACCACCCTGGAGGGGATGGATTTAGGGCCGCTTTTGGGCCTGTGGCTCCAGTCCTCTATCATTGGCGTTACCATGTGGGCGCTGGGCATCGTCATTTTTGTGTTGGTGTATGGCAGAATGTTGGAAATCTATTTGCTCACCAGTTTGGCCCCCATCCCTATGGCAACGATCTCCCATCGGGAGGTGGGACAGATCGGGCAGAACTATCTGCGCTCCCTGTTTGCCGTAGGCTTCCAGGGGCTGCTCATTCTGGTGTGTGTTGCGATTTATGCGGTGCTGATCCAGGGAATTGCCACGGGCGGAGATCCCATTGGGGCGATTTGGGGCACCGTGGGCTATACGGTTTTGCTCTGCTTCATGCTGTTCAAAACCGGGACGATTGCGCGAAGTATCTTTAGCGCACATTGAGAAAGGGGTGTTATATGCCGAGAAGATATGGGCCCGACGGGTCGCGCCTGTGGAACGGGAAAGCGCCGGAGGACTTCAACCAGGCCGATGTTTACCGCTTTATGGCGGAAACAGAGTCCGTTTTGCAAAAGCAGGAATTGCTGGGCGGCAGGGATGACGCGAAGAAGATTGCCCAGCAGTTAGCCGAGGGGCGGGCGCAGGCCGCCCGTGAAAACGCCGCCCGGCCCGCCCCGGCAAAGGGCAAGGAGGCCAGGGATGACCGATAAGGGCACCTCTGGACAAAGTGTCCAGAAGTCCCCGGAGTTCCCGGAGGGCCTGTTCCTTATGGATGGCATTGAGGGCCTGCGCTCCCTGCCCCGTCATTCTGTGGATATGCTCTTGACCGATCCGCCTTACGGCACCACCCGGAACTTTTGGGATGTGCCCCTACCGCTCCCGGAGCTGTGGGAGGCGGTCAAGTGGGCAGTCAAGCCGGACGGCGCTGTACTGTTCTTTGCACAATGCCCCTATGATAAGGTGCTGGGGGCATCCAACCTGTCCATGCTCCGCTATGAGTGGGTATGGTACAAAAGCCGCTGCACAGGCTTTCTCAACGCCCGCCGCGCTCCGCTGAAAAAGACGGAGAATATTTTGGTGTTCTATCAGAAGCTCCCGCTTTACAATCCGCAGTTTGAGCAGGGCAAGCCATACAAGAAAATTGCGGGCAATAACGGGAACAGCACCAACTATGGGAAATTCACCCGTTCCGGCAGCGGGTCGGAGGACGGCCTGCGCTTTCCCGGAAATGTGCTGACCTTTCCAGCCGTCCAGCACACCGTCCACCCCACGCAGAAGCCGGTTGCCCTGTGCGAGTATTTCATCAAAACCTACACCCGGCCCGGCGAGGTGGTTGCGGACATCTGCGCGGGCTCTGCCACAACAGCGGTTGCCGCCCTCAACACGGGCCGCCGCTTCATCTGTTTTGAAACCGTCCCCGCCTACTACGCCGCCGCCACAGAGCGCATCCGTCTGGCGCGGGCAGCGTTGGAGGCCGGGGAGAAAGGAGTGTAACTATCGGACAGTATTCTGTGATCTATGCCGATCCCCCCTGGCGCTACACGCAAAAGGGCTTGCAGGGTGCGGCAGAGAAGCATTACCCCACAATGGGGATTGACGAGATATGCGCGCTCCCGGTGGCTGATCTGGCGGCCCCGGACAGCGTGCTTTTTTTGTGGGCTACGTTCCCCCAGCTCCCGGAGGCCCTGCGGCTGATCAATGCGTGGGGCTTTCAATATAAATCCGTGGCTTTCGTCTGGCTGAAGAAAAACCGAAAGTCCGAGAGCTGGTTTTATGGCCTGGGCTTTTGGACGAGGGGCAACGCGGAGGTTTGCCTGCTGGCGACACGGGGACACCCGAAACGGCAGGCGGCAAACGTCCACCAATTCATTATTGCCCCGATCCAGGAGCACAGCCGAAAGCCGGACGAGGCCCGTGATAAGATCGTGGCCCTCATGGGTGATGTGCCCAGGGTGGAGCTGTTCGCCCGGCAGTCCCCGCCCGGCTGGGATGTGTGGGGGAACGAGGTGGAAAGCACAGTCCCGGACTTCTGGACAAAGTGTCCAGAGGTGGGCGCGAAAGGAGGTTGATCCATGCCCTATGTGAATGTTCCCAACGACTTATCCAAAATCAAGACCAAACTGGCCTTTAACCTGACGAAACGCCAGCTTGTGTGTTTCGGGATCGCGGCGGCGGTGGGCATCCCATCCTATCTGCTGGCCCGGAGCGCCATTGGCAACACGGGAGCCATGTTCCTGATGATGGCGGTGGCGCTCCCGGCGTTCCTGCTGGCGATGTACGAAAAAGACGGGCTCCCCTTTGAAAAGGTGGTGCAGAACGTCCTGCGGGCCCGTTTCCTGCGGCCTGGGGTGAGGCCCTACCAGACGGAAAATATCTATGCCCCGTTTACCCAGCGGGGCGCTGTGAGAAAGGAGGATGTGATTGCAAAAAGCAAACAGCCCAAAGCGCGGCCCCGGAAAGGCCGCTAACCGGAAAGCTGCGTTGTCTGCCCAGCAGACGATCCCTTACCTGGTGATGCACCCGGACGGGGTGTGCCAGCTCCCCGGTGGGCTCTACACGAAAACCGTGGAATATGAGGACATCAATTATTCCGTGGCTTCTACCGAGGATCAGACGGCGATTTTCGGTGGGTGGAGCTCGTTCCTCAATTACTTTGACAGCTCCCTGCCGTTCCAGCTCTCCTTTATCAACCGCCGCTCCCGTTCCCGGAGCAAGTACAAGGTTAATATTCCCCCGGCACAGGATGACTTTGACAGCATCCGGGCCGAGTTCACAAGTATGCTGAAAAATCAGATTGCCAAAAGCAACAACGGCATCGAGCGGTCTAAATACATCACGTTTGGCCTGCCCGCCGAGGGGATCGCGGAGGCCCGGCCCCGCCTGGAACGGGTAGAAGCCGATGTGACAGGCAATCTGAAACGGCTGGGCGTTCCCTCTGCTCCGATGGATGGGCAGGAACGGCTGGCGCTGCTTCACAGTCAGATGCACCCCGGCAGCCGGGAGCCGTTCCGCTTCTCCTGGCAGGACATTCCCCGGACGGGCATGGGGACAAAGGACTTTATTGCCCCGGACAGCTTCGACTTCCGGCAATCCCGGACGTTCCGGGTGGGCCAGTATTGGGGCGCTGCGTCCTACTTGCAGATTTTGGCGTCCGAGCTCTCTGACAAGCTCCTGGCGGAAATTCTGGAGCTGGATGCGGAAATGACCGTTACCATGCACATTCAGACGGTGGATCAGCTCAAAGCCATTAAGACCATCAAGGGAAAGCTCTCCGACATTGGCAAAATGAAAGTGGAGGAACAGCGCAAGGCGGTGCGGGCCGGGTACGATCCCGACATTCTGCCCCCTGACCTGATCACGTTCAGCAAGGACGCGGCGGAGCTCCTGGCCGATCTCCAGTCCCGCAACGAGCGGATGTTCCTGCTCACGTTCACGGTCATCAATATCGCCCCCACCCGGCAGCGGTTGGAAAATGATGTGTTTACCGTGGGCGGCATCGCGCAGAAATATAACTGTGCCTTGAAGCGGCTGGACTGGCAGCAGGAGCAGGCGTTTGTGTCCTCTCTGGCCCTGGGCTATAACGAGGTGGAAATCCAGCGGGGCATGACCACCAGCTCCACGGCGATCTTCATTCCCTTTATGACCAGGGAGCTCCGCATGGCCGGGCCGTCCCTCTACTACGGCATGAACGCCCTTTCCCATAACGTCATCATGGCTGACCGCAAAAAACTGAAATCGGCCAACGGGCTCTATCTCGGCTCCACGGGCTCCGGCAAGAGCTTTGCCGCAAAGCGTGAGATCATCAATGTGTTTCTCACTATCCCAAAGGATCGGATCATTATTGTCGATCCGATGGGCGAATATGCCCCGCTGGTGCGGCGGCTGGGTGGCCAGGTGGTGGAGATCGCTCCCGGCTCTCCCAGTCATATCAACCCTATGGACATCCAGCTTGACCTGGACGATGACGAAAGCCCGCTTTCCATGAAAGCGGATTTTTTGTTGTCCCTGTGTGAGCTGGTGGTGGGCGGCAAGGACGGCTTGCAGCCCATCGAAAAAACCGTAATTGACCGCTGTGTGCGGCTGATCTACCGGGATATGGCCCTGGGGATCGGGGACGGCAAGCCGCCCTTGCTCCAGGACTTGTACGAGGAGCTTTTGAAGCAGCCGGAGCCGGAGGCCCGCCGTGTGGCAACCGCCCTGGAGCTCTACTGCACCGGCTCCCTTAACCTGTTCAACCACCAGACCAACGTAAAGCTCACATCCCATATCGTGTGCATCGTTCTCAAAGGGCTGGGAGAAAATCTCCGCAAGATCGCCATGCACGTTACCAACGACTTTGTAACTTCGGCGGTCAATGTGAATTTTCACAGCGGCGTTTCTACCTGGTGCTATTTTGACGAGTTCCATATCCTGCTCCGGGACGCGCTTACCGCCAGCTACTTTGTGGCCGTGTGGAAGATGCTGAGAAAGAAAGGCTGCGTCCCCTCGGCCTTGACGCAGAACGTCAAAGACCTTTTGGCCAGCCGGGAGATTGAGGCCATTCTGGATAACACGGATTTTATGATCCTGCTGTCCCAGGCCCAAAGTGACCGGGCTATTCTGGCAAAGCAGCTCGGCATTTCGGAGCACCAGCTCTCCTACATCACCCACAGCAATTCCGGCGAGGGCCTGCTGTTCTATGGGGATGTGACGATCCCCTTTGTGGATCGGTTCCCCCGTGGAGAAATCTATAACCTGCTGACTACCCGCCCGGAGGATTTGAAGAATGAAGCGAAAGCCGAATAAGCCCAAACAGGAGCCCAGGGAGCGCCCCGGCTCCTGGGAGAGCGCCGCCGATCCTGGCGGGGCCGCTGGGGGCGGCTCCCCAGGGGGTGCCGGGGCTGCGGACAACGGCACTTCTGGACAAAGTGTCCACAAGTCAAAGTTCCGGCAGAAAAGCAAACAGGAGCAGGCCGCCGCGTCCAAGCTCCGCATGGAGGAGCGCGGGGAAAAGCTGGAACGGGCAAAGGATAAGCTGGCAAAACAGAAGCCGCCCAAAAAGCCCGGCCCGGTGCGGCGGATAGGCCGGGCCGCTGGCGGGGCCGCCCACGGTTTTGTGCATGGCAAGATTTATGAGAATGAACAGGAAAACGTGGGGATCGAGGGGGCCCACCGCTCCGAGCTGGTGGGCGAGTCCGGCCTGCGGCATGGCAAGCGGTTCGTGCAAAAGAAAATCCGGCAGCATCCGGCAAAGGCTGTCCAGCGGGCCGAGTCCAAATATGTCAAGGCCACGGCGGACTATCATTTCCGCATGGCCGCCCAGGAGCACCCGGAAATGTCCGGCAACCCCGTTTCCCGGATGTGGCGCAAGCACCGCTTGAAAAAGCAGTATCAAAAGCGGGCGCGGGAGGCGGCAAAGACGGGAGCGGCAAGCGCAGCCAAAAAGACCACCGTCGCCACGGAAAAGGCCGGGGCGAAGATCGCGGGATTTGTGAAGCGACATCCCGTGGGGGTGCTGCTGGCTCTGGCCTGTGTGCTCCTGCTCTTTATGATGCAGTCCTGTTCTTCTTCCCTGGTGATGCTGGGAAATTCCGGTGCGGGGGCCGTGGGCGCTACCACCTACCCCTCGGAGGACGGGGAGATCCTGGCGGCGGAGGCGGCCTATTCCGGCATGGAGGCCGAGCTACAAAACTACCTGGACACCTATACCGCCACCCACAGCTATGACGAATACCATTTTGACCTGGACGAGATCGAGCACGATCCCTATGTGCTGATCTCTATCCTCTGTGTGCTCCATGAGGGGGAATGGACGGCGGACGAGGTGCAGGGCACCCTGGAAACCCTCTTTGACCGCCAGTATATCCTGACGGAGCGCGTGGTGCGGGAAACCCGGTATGACAGCGACGGCGATCCCTACTCCTGTTACATCTGCTATGTCACGCTGGAAAACAAAAACCTTTCCCATCTGCCCCTGGAAATGATGGGCGAGGAACAAATGGCCCGCTATTCCCTCTATATGTCCACCCTGGGGAACAGGCCCGATCTGTTCCCGGAGTCGGCCTATGTGGGGAAATACATCACAAATCCGCCTGCTGACTATGACGTGCCGGAGGAATATCTGGACGATGAAACCTTTGCGGCCATTTTGAGCGAGGCGGAGAAATACCTGGGCTACCCCTATGTGTGGGGCGGCAGCTCTCCGGCCACGTCCTTTGACTGCTCCGGCTTTGTGTCCTGGGTGATCAATCACTCCGGCTGGAATGTGGGCCGCCTGGGAGCCCAGGGGCTCTATAACATCTGCACCCCCACCAGCGCACCCCGCCCCGGCGATCTGGTGTTCTTTGTCGGCACCTATGACACGGCGGGCGTGTCCCATTGTGGCATCTATGTGGGGGACGGGATGATGATCCATTGTGGCGATCCCATCCAATATGCAAACCTGAATACAAGCTACTGGCAATCTCATTTCTACGCCTACGGGCGTTTACCCTGACAAGGAGGTTATCTATGGCGGCAAGCAAAAGCCAAAAAATCCAGGCCGAGATTGATAAGGTCAAGGCCAAAATCAGCGAACAGCAGGCCCGGCTGAAAGAGCTGGAGCAAAAGCACCGGGAGGCGGAAAACGAGGAGATCGTGGACATCGTGCGGGGCATGAGCGTTTCCCTGGAGGAGCTGCCCCTGGTGCTCCAGCAGCTCCGGGACGGCGGCACCTCTGGACAAAGTGTCCAGAAGTCCGAGAACGGCGGAAAGGAGGAAAATTGAAGATGAAACGCTTTCGGGTGATGGCGGCGGCGCTCTGCGCCGTCGTTCTTTTATGCGGCTTTAGTGTCCCGGCGTATGCCTACGCGGACGGCGGCGAGGGCGCAGACTACGGCGATCCCACCATGACAGAGGAAACTCCCGCCCCGGAGCCCACCATTGAGCCCGGCGAGGGCTTTTCCGAAGAGGGCAGCCTTGTGACCCGCGATCTGCTCTATGACGAGCACACCAACAAGCAGTTTATTACCGTCCAGACCAGCGGCGGCAACACGTTCTATATCGTCATCGACTATGACAAGCCCGTGGACGAAGAGGGCGAACAGTACGAAACCTACTTTTTCAGCGTGGTGGATGAGGCTGATCTGCTTGCTGCGGCGGAGGCCGCTGGCGTGGAGCAAGCGGTGTGCTCCTGCTCTGAAAAATGCGAGGCGGGGGCCGTCAATACGGATTGTGCCGTCTGCTCCGTCAATATGAGCAAGTGCGTAGGCGTTGAGCCGGAGCCGGAGCCCACGGAAACCGAGGAGCCCGCCCCGGAGGAGGCCGAGCCGGAAACGGGCGGCAACATGGGGATGCTCCTGGCAGTGCTGGCCGTGGCCTTAGTGGGCGGCGGCGCGGCGTTCTATTTCAAGGTGCTGCGCCCCAAACAGCAGAAAGCCGCCGCGCCCCAGGAGGACTACGGCGACGAGCTCACGGACTATGACGAGCCGGACGGCTACGGGGACGAGGACGATGACGGCCCGCCCTGGGACGAGGAGGACGATGACGGAGAGGAGGCGGACAAATGAGGTTTACCAACAGCCCCTATGAAAAGATGATGCAGCAGAAGCCCCGCCCCCAGGCTCCGGCCCCGGCAAAGCCGCCCAGGGGCTCCCGGTGCTCCGGGTGTCCCTACTGGCGCGGGATCGGCTGCGTGTCCTGCTACCGGGAGCTTATGCGGGCCCCGGCTGGCGGGAGGTGACGGCTTGGCCCGTGAACTGACACGCGAGGAAAAACGGGCGATCCGCGCCCTGGTAACAAAACGGTGTGCCAACTATGACAAGGAATATGGCTGCCTGCCCCTGGACTGTGAGTGCTATATGTTCGGCAAATGCTGGACGGGCGCTTACTGCCGCTATTTCCGGGAGGCGGTGCTGCCCCTCGATCCGGCGCTGGAGGCCGCCCTTTTGACCGAGGGGCCCAGGCCGGATTTTAAGCCCTGCCCTATCTGCGGCGGACCCGTCCCTCTGGATGGGCGGCTGGCCTACTGCTCCGAGTCCTGTGCCCGGATCGCTCTGCGGCGGCAAAAGCGGGAGTATATGCGAAAAAAACGGAGGTGATGTGTGGAAAATTAGGCCCCGGAAAACGCCCATATTACAAGGCTTTCCGGGGCCGCTTTCGGGGTAGGCCGTATGTTTCTATGGTCTGCCCCCGTTTTGCTCAAATGCTTTCCACATCTTAAACCGTCACTTCTGGACATTTTGTCCAGAAGTGGCCCGATCCCGGAAAGGAGGTACAATGGACAAAAATCAAGGCTATTCCATTCTGAACGCCGTTATGTTGGAAAATGGCCGGGGCTTTGCCCTGGGGCATCATCCCACGGCCCCATCCCCCTATGTAACGTGGGCCTGCTACGATGACGAAAAGGGCCAACGGCAATATGAATGGGGGCACTATGGCAACGATCTGAACGCTATGGAAAAGGACTTTGCAGACCGGGTACAGGACTACCAGCGGCTTTTCAAGGTCAAGGTCGTACAAGTCGAGGCTCCCGGCCTTTACAAGTATTATTCCACCCAGCGCCCGGTGGACATCGGGACATTCCCTAAACCGCCCCACAATGCCCCGGATGAAATCGTCAACTACGATCAGCGCGTCCCGGTGGAGGGCGGCGCGTTCCTTGCCTGGGGCCATCTGACCTACACCAAACCGCTGACAGATAAGCAAGCGGCGGACTATGAGCTCCGGCCCGCCCCGGTTATTTCCGAGCTGCGCCGGGAAAGCAGCGGTAGGCCCCGCCCGATTGCCGAACAACTGAGAGCAGCCCAACGGGAGGCCCAGGAGCAGCGGGCCCCGGACGCACCCAAAAAGAAAGCCCCTGACCGGGGCGACAGATAGGAGGACGATTATGGACAAAAAGCGTGAACAGGATTTTGCCGATCTGGAAGTAAAGCGGCTTTGCGGGGTATTTGGTACGCCGATCCCCGCGCTGCCCCCGGAGCGTGACAAGGCGCTGGACAAGGTAAAGGAGCCACCCCGCACCAGCCGGAGCCTGGAACGGGAGGAGCGGTGACAAAGAAACGCCGCCGCCCCATCCATCTTCATGTGATGGTGTCCGAGGAGGAACTGGCGCTGATCCAGGAGCGCATGGCCGAGGCGGGCATCCGCAACATGGGAGCCTATATGCGGAAAATGGCCCTCAATGGCTATGTGCTCCATGTTGACCTGTCACCCGTCCAGGAGTTGGTGTCGCTCCAGCGGCGGTGCTCCAACAACTTAAACCAGGTGGCGATCCAGGCGAATACCTACGGCGGTATCTACCCGGAGGAGATCAAGACATTGCAGCGGGACTATGAAAAGCTGTGGCGGCCCCTGTCCGATCTGCTGGAAAAGCTTTCCGCCATCGTGCGGCTCTGACCTGCCGAAAAGATATACAAAGCCGCCCTGCTTTTATCCACACCGTCTAATAGCAGGGCGGCTCAAGTAAATTTACCCATCGTCGAATAGGAACAAATAATCCCTACTATTTGGTGTTATCCGTATGCAAATCATAGGCTACAACATTCATTGCAAAACGTCGGCCCTTAATATGAGCTGAAATATTTGTAACTAAAAGCATACAAATCAGATATACAACAGATTCTATATTCCAGTAAAATACAGAGAGAATACTACAGGAAATTACATAACATATGACAATAATGATCGTTGATATGTAAAGATCCCTGCATAGAAGATAGTCCCTATTGGAAACAAATATCATGGGTATGTCGCGATAGCGATTATATATTCTATACCAATGATCGTTTTCATAGCGATATTTTTTTTGCTTATCTGTTGGCATACCTTCATAAATCTTTTTATATTTTTCAAGCAAATGTTCTGTTGAAAAACGCAAGTCGGTATTATTCTTTTTAAGTGTACTAAATATCGTTTCTCCGGGTAAATGCCCCCAGAAGTATAGCATTTTCATTTTTATGCTACTGCTAAATAGCGCATCCGCTAAAAAAGCGAATATATAAATAGTTGAGGATAATAAAGATATATCAACTAATTTGACAAACGCATCAATCCAAGGGATTTGAAAGTTGAGAAAATCAGGTAAATCGGATAGTAAGATTAGAACAAAAATATTAGCAATGATATACATTTTTTGCTCTTTATCTCGATAATCTTTAATATTATTCATTGCTTCTCGCCCTATTCTTTGATTCAATTATTATTTATTATGAGTATCAAATGAGCCAATATAATATTCATTGGCTCTGTCAGCACATCCTTCATCTGTTAAGTAACCAACTGAATAGTTGGAACTTGACACAAAAACATGCACTTTTCCAGTGTTACATTCAAAAACAATATTATGCGCAGAATTTTGAGTAATTGTATTATATCCTTTATAGTAGTCTAACATTGTAGAGTCGGCCTCACCAATGACAATAATCTTTGGATCGATAGCGGACAACCAATCCGTAGGCAACTTTCCACTACTTCTGCCATGATGTGGTGCAAACACAATGTCTGCCTTAGGCAAGGAAATTTCATCAATAATCATATTCATAAACTCGGATTCCAAATCTCCAAACCATAAGGCGACAACGCCATTTTCAAGGGAATATTTTATAATGGGAGAAATATTGTTTGCATTTCCACCATCTTTCGCAATTTTTAGCTGTTCCTTAAATTGTGTATTCTCTGTATCTGGCCATAAAATATTTATTCCAGAAGAACCTCGTTCTTCACTATTTGTATTCATCCATTTCCGACTACACCCTTTATGAATATAAAATGCTTTTTTTGTATCATCTCTTAAACTGCAATAATGTTTGAAAGAAGTTGAATCGTCTTTTTTTGTGGCTTCATTTTTGACACAGTAGAAGTTGTAAATATGGAACCTATCGTCTAAATACTCGATTCCGTGAAAATGATCTTCGTCAGGGTGAGTAGAGATGAACCGCATTATCCCTTTATTTCCACCAACCTCACATATTTCATCCATAATTTTTTCCTTTTGATCACTGTCCAAATTACAATCAATAATAGTAAAATTATCTGACCCGTGTTCAATATAGAACATATCTCCATTTCCAACAGAAAACGACTTAATAATACTCATATTTTCACCTTCCCTTGAAATAATCTTTTAACTCTCAAATGTTTTGCCATAAAGCGCAACATATGCTGTACCCTGTTAAATACGGAAAGAAATTATTGTTTTTAGTGTATCACATTGTCTTCTCACACACAAGATGTTCAAAACTCTCATAGTTTTTTATAGCAGGTCGAACCTCTGGACGAAGTGTCCAGAAGTTCCGGGCGGCGGGTGGAACAGACCGCCGCCCGTTTTTTCTGCTGGGAAAGGAGGTGCGGCTATCGCTACAACCTACATCCGGCCCTATAAGGTAGCCGCTGGGAAAACGGCCATCCAGACGATGGAGGAGCGGTTTGCCTATGGGCTCAATCCGAAAAAGCTGGGGGCCGTGTCTGCCTATCTCTGTGATCCGGCATCCGCCCCCGCTGAGTTCCTGCTGCTGAAAAGCCAGTACCAAGCGGAAACGGGCCGGGCCGTGGAGCGCGGGGCCCTGTTCTTTCAGATCCGGCAGGCGTTCCCGCCCGGCGAGGTCACGCCGGAGGAGGCAAACAAAATCGGCTATGAAACGGCCATGCGCTGGACAAAGGGCAAGTATCAGTTCTTTGTCTGCACCCACATTGACAAGGGCCACATTCACAACCACATCTATTACAACTCCACCGCCCAGGACTGTTCCCGGAAATTCCATAACTTCATCGGCTCCAGCTTTGCGGTGCGGCGGCTTTCTGACCGGGTGTGCATTGAGCACGAGCTGTCTGTCATTCAAAATCCGAAGCAGCACAGCAAGGGCCGCTTTCTCCACTATGGACAATGGATCGGAGAAAAGCCGCCCTCGGCCCAGCAGCGGGTGCGGCTGGGGATCGTGGCGGCTCTGGAGCAAAAGCCCGCCGACTTCCCGGCGTTTCTGCGGCTCATGGAGGAGTCCGGCTTTCAAGTAAAGCATGGGCGGGGCGGCGTGATCTCGTTCCTGGCCCCTGGGCAGGAAAAGTACACCCGCCTGCGGGCTTCTACCCTGGGCCCCGGTTTTGATCCCGATGACATCCGGGCGGCGATTGCCGGGGAGCGGCCCATCCCGGAGCTTCCCCAGGACAGCCCGGCCCCGGCCCGGCGCGTCAATCTGATCATCGACATTCAAGAGCGCATGGCCCAGGGCAAGGGCCCGGCCTATGAGCGGTGGGCCAAAGTCTATAACATAAAGCAGATGGCCGCCGCGCTCCTGTATCTCCGTGAACACGATCTTATGGACTATGCGGCGCTGGCATCCAGCACCGAGGCGGCGGTGGATCGGGCTCACAAGCTGGCCGGGAAGCTGCGGGACACGGAGGCCGCCCTTGTCAAAACCTCCGAGCTCATGGGCGCGGTGGTGCAGTACGCAAAGACGCGGCCCGTGTTTGACGGCTACAAGGCGGCCCGGTATAGCAGAAAATATCTGGCCCAGCACGAGGCAGAGCTGGCCGACTACCGGGCGGCAAAGGCGGCTATGAGTGAGCTTTTGGGCGGGGCAAAGCTCCCCAAAATGGACACGCTGAAAAAGCAGCACCGGGAGCTCTCTGAAAAGAAAAAGGCCCTCTATGCGGAATACCGCAAGGCCCAGGCGGATATGCGGCAGGCCGTGGCAGTCAAGGCGAATATCGATCACCTGCTCGGCCACGCGGACGAGCAAAAAAATAAGGCCCAGGAGCGTTAGCTCCGGGCCGCCGACAACAGGCGCTTGCGCCGGGACTTCTGGACAAAGTGTCCAGAAGTTCAGCGGGTTTGGGGAGCTCCCCAACAAGCATTTTCACGGGCCTGTGGCCTGTGAAAATTTCGGAGTGTGGCCACACCCGAATTGCTTGCCAAAACGCGCTCCCCCGGAACATGGCATGAAAAAACGGAGGCGCGTGCTTCTCTTACGCATCCTCCGTTTCTTTGGCCGCTTTCATCGCTTGGATCGTGGCTTCTACAATTTTCAGTTCCTTTTCGTCCAGGGCGTTGAGCATAGCGTCAATACGCTTTCTGCACTCGCTCCCCCTATTCTTGGACGGATAGAAATATTGATCTACCGATATATCGAACATTGTCACCAACTGATAAAAGGTGTTGAAGCTGGGATGCTGGCCGTCATTCTCGTTATACATGATGGTGCGAGGAGCCCGGTCAACAATATAGGCCAGTTGCTCTTGCGTCATCCCGGCGGCCTCCCGTGCCCGCTTGATGGCAAGCCCTATATCGTGAAAATCAAAGCGCCGTTCATCTCTCTCAATCTTCATAACATCACCTAATGTAATTTTACATTTCAGGTATTATTATTTGAACGATTATATATTTCATACTTCTGACTTAACAACTTCATGTGAATGAACACTATTCATTGACATTTCAAAGAATAGTGTTATACTAATTAGTGGATAGGAGGTCAAACCATGAATACCATAAAAGAAAACTCTAAAGCTGCATTTAATCAGCAGGCCGCTACTTATGATAAAGATATTAGGGGCCAGCACGCCCGTTCACTTTATCCCGTCTTGCTGGAAAAGTTGTCACACATTTCATTTCAATCTGCTTTAGATTTAGGATGCGGGACTGGTGAAATGCTAAATCTCATTTTACAAAAAGATACCCATAAAGAATTGTGTGGCATCGACTTATCAGAGGAAATGCTTGCTGTTGCTAAGTCAAAACTTCCAGAACAAGTCAAATTATTTTTAGGGGACAGCGAGTCACTCCCTTTCCCAGATAATGCTTTTGATATTGTGTACTGCAACGACTCGTTTCATCATTATCCCGCACCGCAAAATGTATTAAGGGAAGTACATCGGGTATTGAAGTCGGGAGGCACTTTCCTCCTGGGAGATTGCTGGCAACCATTTGTAGGACGTGTTATTATGAACTTCTATATGCGCCATAGTAAGGAGGGCGATGTGAAAATTTACTCCGAAGCAGAACTTGTTTCCATGCTCTCCGCATATTTTCATAATGTATCATGGGAGCAGATTGGTAACACGGCGTGTATTGCTATGGGCAAAAAATGATTGATATTCACTCATTGATTTTTTAGAGTGGGCGTGCTATCATAAAAAGAAAGGGGGCTCAAACTATGCGGATCACAAAGGAGCCGGAAGTACGCAAGCAAGAGATTTTAGATACTGCGCTCAAATTGTTCGGGGAAAATGGATATGAAAAAACCTCGATTACAGATATAGCCAAAGCAATCGGCGTTGCTCAAGGTCTATGCTATCGCTATTTTCCGTCTAAAGAGGCGTTGTTTGACAGCGCGATTGAACAATATGCGGATGTCCTGGTGGAGCAGTTTGTCTGCTCTGGAAAGGAAGATCAGAAAACCTTGCGGCAGATCATTGAAGATATGCCTGCCACTATGGAACAACGGGACACAAAATACTATTCTGTTTTTCACGGAGCAGAAAATAAGAAATTTCACGATCAACTTTCTCTCAAAGTGTGCGAGAAGTTGGTTCCACTTGTAGAAAAATTGTTGCTACACGCTCGGCAAAAAGGCGAGATCCAGTTTGACGATATTCAGGCCGCTGCGATGTTCTGCGTATATGGACAACTTGGTATCCTGCTGGCAGATGACTTGACACAAGAAGATAAGTCAAAAAGGATTCGTGAATTTCTGATATTTGCACTTCGCCTTTGAAAAAATCCCCCGCTTTGGGGCGGGGGATTTTCAAGGTGCAGATAATGAATAGTTTTCATTCAAAAAGCGTCGCAACAAGCGACTTTTATTTTAACCTCAATATGAATGTTATTCATTCATTTAGCGAAGAAAGGGTGCTTATTATGCCAACTAAAATTGATTTTATAGGCGGAAATACGAAGCGTTGTCTTATGGCGATGGCGCTCCCGATGATTGCTGCTATGTTCCTTAACATAATGTATAACCTCGTAGACAGTCTGTGGATCGGAAATTTGCTCGGAGAAACGGCTTATGCCGCATTGACAAACTCCACCCCTATTATTCTGATTTTGACATCTGTTGCGATGGGAGCGACTAATGGTATATCAATTCTAATCTCCCAGGCGATTGGTGCAAAGGATAAGGGAAAAACAGAAAGTTTGATTTCTACATCGTTCTGTGTGGCGGTAGCTTTCTCTCTTCTTGTAACCATTCTGCTTGAGGCTTTTCTTCCGGGAATTTTGAAAGCTCTGAACACTCCGGCTGAAACCTATGACATGGCATATAGCTATCTGGCAATCTATGTCCTTGGATATTTGGCGGTCTACCTCTATCTTTATTTTACCGCCGTTTTGCGGAGCTTTGGCAATTCTATGTTTCAAGCAGTAGCCATGCTGGTGTCAACGATTTTGAACGCGATCCTTGATCCTATTTTTATCCACTTCATTGGATTTCACGGGGCGGCGATTGCTACTCTGCTTTCTCAAACGATCTGTCTACTGTTTATGCTGATTTATCTGAAAAAGGAAAAACTGTTTTCGTTCAAAATCTCTGCGTTTGATAAGAATGAGGTACTGCCACTCATTCAAAAGGCAATTCCCTCTGTTATTCAGCAGAGTATTCCGGCCATCAGTACGACTTTCCTTACCGCACTTGTCAGCACATATAGCGTCACAGCAATAGCAGCTTATGGAGTAACGGGAAAGCTGGAAACCATCCTGTTTTATCCCGCGATGGCATTGAACATGGTCTTGACTACCATTATCGGACAATGTGTCGGTGGTACACGTTATGATCGGGCCAAGGATTATTTGAAATGTGCATTGGGGTACGGCTGTGGTCTGCTTATAATTCTTTCTGCTCTGGTAGTCGGATTTTCAAGACAGCTTTCCGGGCTATTCGTGAAGAGCGATGCTGTGGCGGCCATTGTCGGAACTTATTTTCTGATTATCAGCGTAGGGTACGTTCTGAATACGGTTACAAACTGCTATCTTGGTGCCCTTAATGGTATGGGAAAGCCCTCAAAAAGTATGTTTCTGATGATCTTTTATTACATTGTAGTTCGGATGCCTCTGGCCTATTTACTTTCCTATCTGGGCTTTGGCCTAAATGGAATTTGGGTTGCGGTTCTGGTCAGTCATGTGGTGGCCAGTGTCGCTGCAGGCATCTCTGCAACTATTACTTTCAAAAAGCGGACAAGTACAACCTAAGTCAATTTCATTTGGTAAGTGCAACTGTCCGGCGGCGGTAAATAAAAAAAACCGCCATTGGGACAGTTGGTTTTGTGCGCTCAAATTTCATTTCAACGGCGGTTCATAACGAACCGCCGTTTCTTATCATAGCGGCGGTGTCCAGGAGGTATCGCCGTGTTCTTTCTCTATCCCCCTAACCTGTCAAAAAAAGCCCACCCGCCCAACAGGATCAGTCCGGCAGTAAATATGCAATTTGGCAGTACATAAATGACTATGTAATTTCATGCGCTTGCGTGGCCTTGTGTCGCGCAGGCGCATTTTGTTTGTCCGACTTCTGGACACTTTGTCCAGAGGTGCGGGGAGGCTTCCCAGGGTGCCGCTCCCCGCCGGGCCCCATTTTGTTTCCGCTCAACCCATCAACCGAAACAAAATGGAGGACAAGCTATGACAACGATCAATCTGAAAGATTTTTATTATTGGTACTTAACGGACGAGCTGGTGGAGGTGCCTGACGAGGTAGCCGAGGAACTCATGGCCAGCAAGCGGCGCGAGGCCGCTCATGCGGAACGGGTGCGCTACAACAAGGCTTATTATTCCCTGGACTGTGACGATGGGATCGAATACTCCGCCTGCCTGCACGAACCCAGCCCCCAGGAGCTCATGGATCGCAAGGAGCTGTTTTTCCGGCTGTGGAACGCCCTCAACTCCCTGCCGGAGATCCAGGGCCGCCGGGTGGACGCTCATTTGATCCTGGGAAAGAGCTACCGTCAGATTGCCCGCGAGGAGGGCGTGGACAAGAGCGCCGTTCGCTGCTCCGTGAAATGCGGGATTGGGCGAATGAAAAAATATTTGCAGGAAAATTTCTAAGTTACCATCTCCATTTACCCCTTTTTTCTGGTGGTATGTGAGAGGAGATTTTCTCTCCGCAAAGGAGGCGCGGGGGCCACAGGCCGCCACCCCCTTTGTGGGGGAGCGTCGCTGCCGAGTATGGCTGTCTTATGACGGGGCAAGAAAATGAGCGCGGCGCTCCCCGCCATTTCTGAAAGTGAGGGATAACAGAATGGACTATGATCCTATGTTGGCTGCTATGCTGTCCCAGCCGTGGAGCAACAACGCCTGCCGTGGCTATGTCATCTACGCGATGGAGAACTGCGGGTTTTCTCCCAACGACATCCGGCGCGTGGTGGCGGAGCTCTATGAAGTTTTCGACATCCGCAGTCTGGAAGAGGCCCAGCAGCACTTTGAGGAAAGCCCTTACTGACTTCTGGACAAAGTGTCCAGAGGTAGCCATTTAGCCGGACGGCCAGCACTTTTACGGTGCTGGCCGTTTCTGCTCATCTTTGGAAATACTGGCGAATAACTGCAAAGGAGGTTTTCTGTGAAGCTAAACGCACAAGTGATTGAAAAGATGCAGAGCGTCAATCTTGACGCGGTGGATAAGGAAACGCTTGTTGACGCAAGCGGTTTTGTTTTTGATAATTCGTTGCCGCTGGAAAAGCGAGCTGCTCGTATGCTGGAACAGTTGAAAAACCCCTATTGTTTCCGCTATGGCGATATGGCCATCAAGCTGGAATTTGCCGAGGACGGCCCCTCTCTCCAGGAACTGCTGACGGGCTTTTTCCTGCGGCAGAAAAGCGGACTGTAACGATCCGCTACTTCCAGACACTTTGTCCAGAGGTGGAGTCATCCTTGTTGTACCCCCGGTGCAGAGGTATAATATAGATGTAATGTGATAGGAAGGAGGACACATGGCAAGAACAGCAAACCGGGGGACAATGAGCGCCAGTTCCCCAACTTCATATAATGTGATGCGCTGGAGATTAGGGAAATACATTCGCCTTTCTAAAGAAGATTTGCTCCGTGGCCGCGATGAAAGCAACAGCATTGTAAACCAGCGGCGGCTCCTGGAACAATACCACCAGGCCCACCTGGATGAGTTCTATGAGGGCGCGGAAGCAGACGTATATGTGGATGACGGAAAAACAGGTACGGACACCAACCGCGAGGACTTTCAGCGGCTTCTGTCCGATATATCCAGCGGCAGAATTAACTGCGTGATTGTAAAAGACCTGTCCCGTCTTTCCAGAAACTATACCGATGCCGGAAACCTGATTGAAAATCTTTTCGTCCGGCTCAACGTCCGTTTTATCAGCTTGGCGGAGGGCGTGGACAGCTACCGCAACCCCGACAGCATATCAAATATAATCGTCCCCATTACCAACGTAATGAACGATCAATACTGCTACCAGACCTCAAAGAAAATCCGTCAGGTGTTTGATATGAAGCGCCGCAACGGTGAGTTTATTGGCTCGTATGCTCCGTATGGATATGTGAAAGACCCCGGCGATAAGCACGCCCTGCTGGTTGACCCGGAGGCCGCCGAAGTAGTCAAAAGCATTTTTTCCATGTTTCTGTCTGGTATGAATAAGCGCGGGATTACCTATTATCTGAACGATCATGGTGTCCTTTGCCCCACGGCCTACAAGAAACAGCAGGGGCTCAAATACAATGCTCCCAACGCCCAAAGCAATCCTATGTGGAGCACGATTACCATAGACACGATCTTAAAAAACCGTGTCTATGTGGGGGATATGGTGCAAGGCCGTCAACGGGTGAAAAGCTATAAAATCCATATCCAGGAGCGGGTGCCGGAGGAAGAATGGTTTATCGTAGAAAATACCCACGAGGCCATAATTGCCCGAGAAACCTTTGATAAGGTGCAGGGCCTGCTCAAGCGCGACACGCGCACAGCTCCAAAAGCAAAGCAGCTTTACCTGTTCAGCGGCTTTCTGAAATGCGCCGACTGCGGCAGGGCGATGTCCCGGATCGCTTCAAAAGGCATCTATGTCTATTACCAATGCGGAACATATAAAAGTCTTTCAAAAAAGGCTTGCACCATGCACTCCATCAAGAGTGACCGCTTGGAGGCGGGCGTCCTGTTTGCAATTCAACAACAGGTACATTTGGCCGTTGCCTATTCGGAGCTGGTGTCCCGTATCAATTCCGCGCCCCTCAAAAAAAGCAAGTCAAAGCGGCTGGAGGATGCCATCGCCGCAAAAGAAAAAGAGCTCGCTAAAATCATGCGATATAAGCAAGCCCTTTATCAAGACTGGAAAGACGGGGAAATCACCCGCAACGATTACCGCCACATGAGCGAGGACTATGAGCGGCAAGCCGAGGCCCTAAATAATGTTCTGCGGACGCTGACAGACGAGCAGGAACAACTGGAAAACGGTGTGGATGCGGAAAGTCCTTTCCTGGCAGCATTTCTCAAATATCAGAACATCGACAAACTGACACGGGAAATTCTGGCCGAGCTCATTGATTATATTAAAGTTTACGAGGGCGGCAATATTAGCGTGAAATTCAAATACGCTGACGAGTTCCGCCGCATGGCTGAATATATCGAGCTCAACGCCCCTATGGTTCAAGAGGCTGCGGGCTGATATATAGCCCTATTACCTAATCCGTTTGCTGGTTTTCCTAATATATATTGCCCATAATATCCTCTGCACCAAAAATGTCTATTTCCATACCTATATTTTAAATTTGCATGCCTTTCAAATATCATAAGGGCACTTTTTCCTTTTAAATACCCCATGAAACTCGACACACTCATACTTGGCGGAATTCTTACAAACATATGAATATGATCTGGACACCATTCTGCCTCTATTATTTCTACTCCTTTTCTTTTACATAACGATGACAAAATCTCGCATATATCCTCTCGTATCTTTCCATATATAACTTTACGTCTATATTTTGGTGCAAATACTATATGATATTTGCATTCCCATCTAGTATAATATTTTTTTAATAACTCGACTATATTTAAAATCTGTGCTACAATGTCCTTATAAAGATTTTGGAGGGCATTTACATGGGCAAAAGAGCATCATCAATCGAACTTAGCAATGAAGAAAGAGAATATCTGAAACTTCAAACTCGTGCCAGAACAATTCAGGCTCAAACAGTTACAAGAGCGCGAATTTTATTATTACGTGCGGATTCCGTATCAATAGATGCGATTGCTGATAAAGTGGGGCTCAACCGCTGTAGCGTCATGCTTTGCCTAAAAAAGTTTAAAGAAGGCGGCATTGAAAATGCACTCTTTGATGCCCCTGGTCGTGGCAGGAATGCTGAGATTACAGACGAAGAAAAAGCCTGGATTATTAACATTGCCTGCCAGAAGCCAATTGATTTTGGATATGCTGCTGAAACCTGGACGTATGCAAAGCTAACCTCACATATCAATAAAACTGCTGAAGCAGCTGGATACACAAGACTTTCCACTATTCATAAAAGCACAGTAAATACAATTCTTGACGAGGCAGATATAAAGCCACATAAAATAACTTATTATTGTGAGAATAGGGATCCTGATTTTGATTCCAAAATGCATAATGTCCTGCTTGTGTATAAGCAGCTTGAAATGCAGTTTGATGAATCAGGAAAGCTCATTATATCTGAAGATACACCTATACATGTGCTGTCTTATGATGAAAAACCAGGAATACAGGCTATTGCAACAACATCAGATGATTTAATGCCAGACGAAAAGCATTCGACCATCAATAGAGATTACGAATATAAACGTTTGGGTACTCTTTCATTATTAGCTGCAATTGATCTTCAAACAGGAGAGGCGATTCCTCTTGTAAGAGACAAGCACAGCAGCATGGAATACATTGAATTTTTGAAGCTGTTAGATGATAAATACCCAAAGGGAGACAAGCTCCGCATTGTACTCGATAATCTTAAAGTTCATACATCAGAGGCGACCAGAAAATACCTGGCAACTGTACCGGGAAGATTCGAATTTGTATTCACTCCCAAACATGGATCATGGCTCAATATGGTTGAAGGTTTCTTTAGCAAGATGACTCGTCAGATGCTCAGAGGTATCCGTGTTAAATCTAAGGAGGAACTTACTAATCGTATCTACGGATATTTTGCAGAAATAAACGAAGAGCCGATTGTGTTCCATTGGAAATATAATCTCGATGATATTGATGTATCGGAAGAAATCATTGTTGATACACTGCCTGTCAAAAAGTCGAGTTAATTAAAGGATGAAATACTAGTATGTGATAATGTATTTTTATCCATTTGGATACCTCCTTTGATTTTAGTACGGTTGGCGAACCATACTTATTATAGCAAAGGAGGTTTTTTCCTTAAAGCTAAAGCGAATTTACTCACACCTGCATAGCAGGTGGTTTTTTTATTTGCTCCATTCCATTTCTCCTCCAAGAGAAACTACATTTCGCAAATTAGGCCTTTAGGCCATACAAACAAAACCCCCGATGCGGCTACATCGGGGGTTTTTATTCCTATTTCAAGTATTTATCCAGTATTATTAAAACCAATGTTCGATATATATTGTAAACTTTTGCTATTTATATTATACTATTTACAAAAAAGAAAAAGACCGTCCAAAAAGGACGGTCAAGACATTACACTTTACCCACAAAAAATATGGCTAAAATATAAAGATAACGCATATCTATTTTAGCATAAGCCTTTTCTTTTGTATAGGCTTATTTTTTATACCAAATTTTAAGGAGGAAGAAACCATGTCTGAAAAATTAAAAGAAGTCTGTGCATACATCCGAGTCTCTACTGACAAACAGGAAGAACTTTCTCCAGAAAGTCAGATCAGGCTCATCAAGGATTATGCAGAACAGCACAACATGCTGCTTACAAGAATCTATCAGGAAGATAAAGGCATCTCTGGCAAAAAGGCAGATAAACGACCTGCTTTTCAAGAAATGATCGCAACGTGTAAAGATAAAGCACACCCCTATGATGCTATTCTCCTTTGGAAGTTCTCACGTTTTGCTAGGAACATTGATGAAAGCACTTATTATAAATCAGTTCTCCGTAAAAAATGCAATGTTGATGTTATAAGCGTTTCTGAGCCGATAGTTGAGGGTATGTATGGTCGCTTAATTGAGATGGTTATTGAATGGAGTGACGAATTTTACTTATACAATTTATCCGGAGAAGTTATGCGTGGCATGACACAAAAGGCTTTAAAAGGCGGTTACAACTCCAATGTTCCAATCGGATATATCAAAGAGCGTGGCAGAGATAAAATTCCACAGATTGAACCCAAAGGTGCTGAGATTGTCAGAAAGATTTTTGATATGTACACAGAGCAGAATATGCCGATGGGTGACATAGCCGCAAGGCTTAATCAATCCGGCTATAGAACTGCAAGAGGATCTCTTTTTGAAACCCGTGTAGTCGGATATATCCTTGAAAACCCGTTTTACATAGGTAAAATCCGATGGAACTTTTTTGACAAACAGAGTAACAAGAGAAAAAATCCTGACGATGTGATTATATCTGACGGAAAACACGAAGCTATTATATCAGATGAACAATTCTCAAAAGCTGCAAACCGCAGAGCACATGATAGACTCCGTACCGGATATAACAAGAAACGCCGCCCTACTCCACTCCTTGCCAACTGGCTGTCTGGCATGATAAAATGCTCAAAATGTGGTGCTTCTCTTGGTTTTGCCCATGGCACCGCTAAAGTGGTTCCAAATTTTTGCTGTTGGAAATATTCAAAAGGGCTTTGCTCTACACGAAATGGCATTACATTGAAAAATGCTGAAAAAGAGGTACTTACCATTCTTGAAGAACTATCCGGCTCAGGATATTTTTACAACTATAATCTAAATGTAATCAACACTGAAAATACAGAACGAGCATATATACTAAAGGAACTCAGATCACTTGATACAAAAATGAAGCGTATCAAAGATGCATATATAAATGAGATAGACACCTTAGAAGAATACAAGGCAAATAAAGAACTTATAAATAAAAGACGTGAGGAACTTAATAAAAAACTTGAAGCTGCTTCTGTAACTGTTCACCCTGCAGCAGTCCACAAAGCTGTTGACTTTCAAGCATTGATTGATATTATAAAAGATGAAAATTCAAATGATACTGAGAAGCATAATGCGTTGCTGGAAGTTGTAGACTACTTTGTCTGGGATAAAGAAACGCAGGAAATGACTGTTGTTTTGAATAGTGACATATCGCTTGTAAATTGCAAATAGGTTTTGCATATGATATAATGTCGTCAGACACATAATATGTTCCATTTTGAACAAAACAAAACCCCTGAAAGTGGACCAGACTTTCAGGGGTTTCTATTGTCAATTATTTATATATTTATTATAATAGCAATAATGTAAACTCTTAATAATGAACTTAATTAGAGAGCCGAAGGGTGCTACGACAGTTGCCGGACTTACAAAGGAAGGGAGCTGATGCCAATGGTTACATACAGTGATTTATTCACATTTGTAATTATGCTTTGTGCAGTTATTACTCTTGTATATACGATAACACACAAAAAGTAACGCCCCAGCTCTGACAAAGTAAGGCGTTACTTTAAAAATAAACATCTTATTTGCCGGCGGCTAGTCCGCACCTAGCGTTCGGCTCTCTTGTTAAGTTCATTATATACGAACAGAAAAACAATTGCAATCATTTTTGTTAATATATTTACATTCACGTCGGATTCCGACAAGCCGTATTTCTTGCAGTTCTTCACAACCCCCTAAAATCAGGTCTTTTCATAAAATCATCAGTCCTCGAATACGGTGGTCCTGATGGCGAGGCCGGTGCGGCATTACGTTATCTTTCCCAGCGCTACAGCATGGTTGACCGTCGTGTTATGGGAACCCTTACTGATATTGGCACTGAAGAACTTGGACACCTTGAAATCGTTGCAACTATCATCAGACAGCTTACAAAAAATCTTACACCAGAAGAAATCAAAGCCTCCGGATTTGATAAATATTATATTGACCACACACTTGCCATTTGGCCGCAGGCTGCAAGTGGTGAACCTTTTAGTGCAAGCCAGTTCCAGAGCACAGGTGATACAATCACCGACCTTTACGAAGATATGGCGGCGGAACAAAAAGCCCGTTTGACATATGACAATATTCTCCGCATTGTCAAAGACCCGGAAGTCGCTGACCCTATCCGTTTTCTTCGTGAAAGAGAAATCGTTCATTTCCAGAGATTCGGCGAATGTTTAAGACGCACTCAGGAAAATCTTGACTGCCGAAACTTCTATGCTTTTAATCAGCAGATTGATAAGAAGAGCTGTGGAAAATAAAAATGAATAGATTTTGCATATGATATAATGTTGTTAGGCAAAAGGAAATAATAGGCCATGACGGACAGCTAACGAAAACCCCGAAAGTGTACCAGACTTCCGGGGTTTTCTATTCCTATCGTTTTCCAACAAGCTACAATTGTTGCCCCCTCACAAATCCCCTAAAATCAGGCTTTTAAAATATTATAAGTTCTCGAATACAGTTGTCCTGATGGCAAAGCTGGAGCAGCAATATCGGTGTGTTTTTCCCGGCACCCACTATAACTATTGACTTTTTTATCTACGCTCCTATACTGTAAGTAGATTGTCACTGCAACCAGTACAACTACCGCAAAGGCAAAAGCAAAAAATGAGGATTAAAATGAACAAAATATTCAAAAATATAGATAAACTACTGGAAACTGATTTAGCAAAAAACTCAATTAAAGTAATAGATAATTCAGGATATACTATAGGAAAAATAGAACCTGTTGCCATAGAAAGCTGCATGACTCCCGGCACTTTCAGAATAACACCTGTCTCCATAAAAAATGAAAATGAAAGTATAATTTTTAATAATAGAAGAGATAAACTGAAAATTTTGGTGAAGGATTTTGAGGATGGAACAGTTATAGTACAAACAGACGAATTTATACCTCAAACCACAAAAGCAAAAAGTCAGTGTACCAGCTGTACCAATTGTGGAAGATGCAGTTGGTAACCAGCCTATGATATTAAGCCTTCCATGCCAAAATAAGTGGAAATTGTTTTAACAGATATTTAAATGGAAAGTAGGCGGTCATATGGGAAAATATTGATTATTTTACTTTCAGAAAAATACAGCTCACTTAAATAATTTTATCAGTTAAAAATATAACCCTTTATTGTAAATATGTAAGGTATAAATTACATTTATAAAGGCTGTGTTTACCTTCCTCCAACTCTCCGCTTGCAATACAATGTCATTTAGATAAGAATGGTTTAGCAGTTAAGGCTTCTTTCACAGCGAGTAAACATTTTGTTTATCCCGTCAAGTGTTTTATGGAAATTTCACAAAAAAAGAACAGGGTACACATTTCTATATACACTGTTCTTTGTGTCATTCTTATCTAAATGACATTGGTCGAAACATCCCCAGATTTCCAAACCATGTATCATGGTTCAAGGGCTGGCAAAACGCATTCCTCCGAAAAACTCACTCATATGGATTTCTTCTGTCATTGCCAGTGCCTCCTCTGTCTTTTTATTTTATTACACGTTTCTATGCCTGGTTTTACAACAAAAGCAATGGGTCACATTGAACTGATAATCCCGAAAGAACTTATGAAATGCCTACATCAAAATAGTAAAGCACCAGCATCCCGCAAACTAACGAAATTCTAGTGCTTTTTTATGGTCACTTATGCTTTCTGAACGGCTGCCGTGTCAATATTCAATTATAAGGATTACGTTTTTTAGGCATACGTCAGATTAACCATAAAGAAACCACATTTATTTTATATACAAGTAATTATTTTTCAACTAATTCAAATATAACGAACACTTTCCTACTAATAAATTTAAATTCAAGAAATCTTCTGTTGTAAAAGCAATATAATCTAATTCAATAGAAAATTGTTTTTCTATATGCTTTAATAAACAAAAACAATCTTCACTTTGGACTTTCATTTGATTTTGTATCCCATATTTTTCTAAACAGAACATCTCAATAAATTGTTTTAGCTCATCATTATGGTAATTATATATATATTCTTTTTCACGATATGTTTTTAATTGTTTCAATCCATTGGCATTTAGTGTTGTTAATATTCCACTAATTTGTGGGGCTGCACAACTATTTCCTTTATAAAAACAATACTCACCAGATTTATGTGGCATCATATGAAATGGACTATGTAAAACAAAACATGACAATTCATAATCATATGATATATAAGTTTTTTCACTATATTCATGTTTTACAGATATCACTTCATTAAAAAGTGCTGGAAAGCTGATTTTTTCTCCTCTATCATTATTTAGAGAACTAACAATTTTTTTACCTGATTTTACTATTTTTTTTATCAGAATATGCAAATACTCTATTACTTCATGGTCATATATTGTACAAGAAAGGCTTAAATTTATTATATTTATATCGTCTCTTTTTGAACAATATTCTAAAGCATTTACTAATGATGATAAAGATGTTTTCCCCATATCATCTAGTATTTTTATTGACAAAATTTGTATATTTTTATTCACCCTTACAATTTCACCTATTGTAGCTGTACCATGCCCATTTCTATCCTCAGTGTCAACATTTGAATTATCGATATTCACTGGGGTAATATCTAGGTTATTGAATTCTTTAAACTGTAGATTAATCCCCGTATCTATTACTGCAATTACCATTACAACTATTTCACTCCTTAAATTACTGTTTAATACAATACTTCTAAATTCTCAGGCTTGAATCTCTGATAAATACTCCGCTGTTCCAACGACCAATTTATTGCTAAACCAATATTTTTCTTTCAATTTGTATTTATATTTTTTAACTGAAATTCTACAATGATAGCAGATATTACGAAATTGACCAAAAGCATCATAATATCAAAAACAAGATAACTGATAATTAATTTTGTATCTATGCTCACCTGATTAAACAAATAATAATTCGCCAATACAAGTATTGCTTCTATCGGAATAATAAAAAGTAACGCCAAAAATGAATAAATCAAATTTTCTAAAACCAAAGACAATTTTATGTTACTATTTTTTATTCCTATTAAGTGCAGAACAGACAACTCCTCCTTACGATTCATAAGCCCTGTATAGATGATATCAATACAGCATATGCCCATCAGAAAACAACACAAAATACAAACGGTTCTTTTCAGCAAGTTCTCAGCAGAATCATCAGTCTTTTGCGACGTATAATATTCCTGATAATCGGTCACATTCACAACATAAGAAGGGAGTGTAATATTTCTAAGCTCACCTAGCACCTGCGACCTCTCATAATTATTTTTGAATATAACGTCAAGTCGATTTACCCCCATACTTTCTGTCAGATTCTGCAATTCGGACAACTCAAAATAAACATGGGGAAGAACCCCTTCGCTTTCCAGTGCAATCGCCGGATTTTCCTCTGCAATATTGACTACAATTACATCCGCCACATTCTGCACCCATCGGTCATCTGCCGATTGATATGCAAACTCAATAGCCATATGCCCCCCAACATTCACATTTGCAAATTCTGCCAGCTGCGGTGATATCACACAGTGTAGAACAGAAAATTCTTTTTTATTAGGAAAATTCAGATGCCTCTTTACATCCCCGCTATAGCCTTCCGAATCCTCTATTTCATATTTGCACCCATTAAAATGCTTCTCCAGCGAATCCACTCCGAACGCCACGAAATTGGCTGCAAAATATCCTGTCCTGCCATTATTGTCAAATTCCTCCTTATATAATCCGCTCCTCTTATCAATCTGACCAGTCGGAAGATAAAGATTACACTCTTTTATTAATGCTTCCTCCACCGTTTTTATACCTTCCATTTTTTTAATAATGTCCACAATATCTTTATTAAACACTTCAGATGGCATAGCCATCGATTCCATTCCCTGATCCGTTAAAACCGCATCACCCGGAATATAATTATGAATCCACTCATAACTTCTCTCTGTTCCAAAATAAGCGTATATGCCACAAATAAGTGACATGCTGAAAATAAGCATAAGAACCGTCAGGAAAGTCTTAATCGGCTGTCTTCCTATATTTCTTAATGCGTACTTTACCATTACTGGTATTTTTGTGGAACAAAATCGTTTTTTTAAAGAAAGCTTATTAACACTGGTTCTTATATCCCGAATCATATCAACCGGGTTCTCTCTTCTTATCAAAAATATAAAGCGCAAGATACCTGGAATGACTGCAAAACACATTGCCAGTGCTATAAGTGCCATATTTTTCCTATAAAGAGCTTTCGATTTTATGAGGCATTTTGCTACAAAACTCCCTAAAATAATCGAAAAAAATATATAACAGAATCCTTCTAATAAAATCGCTAAATAAATAGCCCTCCTTTCAATTCCAATGCTTCTCATAATACCAATGTCGATTCTTCGCTTATTCAAAATTCCATTTAACAAATATGTACTGAGAAAAATTGTAAAAAGCATAAGAATCCACTGAATCAAAAAATTATTTTTATAAATTTCTTTTTTATATTCCATTGCATTTTCAATGGACTCATTGATGCGAATCCGTCCTGTTATATGATATTGATGCACAAAAGATTGAACCATACCTTCAATATTTGAGTTGTCAACAAGTATCACTGCTGTCTGATCTGGCTTCTTTTTATTTTCCTGAAAAAATTTATCGGAAACAATAACCCTGTTTTCCGGTATGTTATTAACCTTTCCTACAATCACAAAACTCTGTTTCCAATCACTTAACACTATTTCACCATCTGCATCCTTTTTTGATAAGTTCACTTCCATCGTATCCCCAATTTGGCATCTGTGTTTTTTATAATATGTTTCCGAAAGGATTATTTCATTTACATTTTTTGAATCACCATATTTATGATGAAAACACCCCTGATACTTTTTATCTTCATAGATGAATTCCAATCCCGTTTGGGCGTCTACGCCGTAAGAATACATACTGCCAATAGCATGTATATTTTTATCCTTACTTAAATTCATTATATTTTCCTCTGTCGGCGATATAATAAGGAATGACTGTTTTCCCTCCCGTTGATAAGCCATATTCAATTTCATTGCCGGGATATCTTCTGAAATTTGATTTATGACAAAGAAGACCGTGACCAGTAAGGATAAAATACCATATATCATGAAAGTCTTCCATTTGTTTTTTGTCTGGTATCGATAGGTAATCTTACAAATTTTATTATATCTCATCTGCCACACCATCCTCTATATGAATGACCCGATCTGTTTGTAATGCTATTTTTTCATTATGTGTTACCATCAAAATAGCAGCACCAAATTCTTCTGCACACCTTTGAAAGATCTGGATTACATTTTTCTCCGAAACCGAATCAAGATTTCCAGTTGGTTCATCTGCAAGAACGATTTTCGGATGGTTGATCAGTGCTCTTGCAATCGCGACCCTCTGTTGCTCTCCACCAGACAATTCCGATGGAAAAGCATTTATTTTAACGGTCAAATCAAATGCTTCTAACAATTCTTCCGCATAAGATTTATCCATCAAAACTTGTGGCAGAGTTATATTCTCCCAGACAGTGAGCACAGGAATCAGATGAAATGCCTGAAAAACAAAGCCAATCTCATTTTTTCTGTAATTACACAATTCACTTTCCCTTAATTTATATATATTTTTATTATCTATGTTGACCGTTCCAAAATCCGGTTTTTCTAATCCGCCTATGATATTTAATAATGTACTTTTTCCCGAACCACTTCGACCTGTGATTGCAACAAATTCTTTCTGCTTCACAGACAATGATACTCCTTTTAAAACCTCATTGACAATTTTGTTTTTCCCAAAGCTTTTCTTAATATGATTTACTTCAAGTAACATTTTTTTCCTCATTTCTTAATTATTTTTCTGATTCAAAATATTATTAACAAAATATTCGTTACTACAAATAGCACTATAACTTCCACTAAATATAATTTCCCCTTCATGCAAAATACTAATTTGATCTGCTTTCTGAATATAATCTAAATCATGGCTTACTATAAGGCAGATTTTATCCTTACAATCATTATATATATATTCAAAAAAACTTCTTGCACTTATCACATCCAAATTAGCTGTTGGTTCATCTCATATAAAAAACCTCCAATCAAATTTGTTGTCCACATTATTTCACATGAATCAACAGAATTCAACTGAAGGTCATTTTTTTGTATACTTAGTATTGATTTTTGCATAAAATATTCAATTATTTTCTTGTACAGGTAAAATGATAGTTGTCACATATACCCCCTTCTCATACTCCTGTTGTATATAACCACTATATTCCTCCACAAGTCGTTTTACATTTTGTAGCCCAATTCCATGCCATTCCGGATTTTCTTTTGTAGTGAGTAATTTGTTTCCCTCACTTCTTAGTTCTCCTACCATATAATTATTCTCAATCCGACATACCGAAAGGCTTCCACTATTTTCCATATATAACGCAATAGAAACCAAACCTTTCTCGCACTTCTTTGCAGCCTCCATCGCATTATCAAGTAAATTCCCCAAAATAGAAGTAACATCAATCTCTTTCATAAACTCAATATTGAATCCTGCTTCTACAAAAATATCTACCTGAACATGATTTTTTTTCGCTACACCCCTGTAGTCAACCAGAAGTGCATTTAAAAAACGGTTACTACAAATTAAATCCTTTTCCTCTTTATAAATTCCCAGTTGTAACTCAGACAAGATGTCTGCAATCTTTCTATACTGTCCACCCTCTAAATAAATACCAATTTGTTTCATATAATACTTAATATTATGGATACGTTCTTTATATTGCTCATCCAGCACCCCTGCTTTATCATAGCTATGTTTTCGTTCCTCATATCGTACCTTGCTTAATTGTTGTAGCATTCGCTCCTCCAGCATCTGACTATATCTTGTGAAAACATAAAACAGTATAATATTTCCAGTCAACAACAGCAGATAGAATAGAAGAAGAACGATATCCCAGCTGGAGAGCGTTTTCCTCACATCTCTGATATAAGGAATCAAAAACATAATACCAAATGTCGCAATCGGTATTAGGATAAATGAAGCAAACACTTTCGCAGATACCTTTTTTACATTTATCTGCGATACCTGCTTAATAATCATAAGTAATATAAACTCCAACAATTTCATTGTTATAATGCTACTAATCATTACAAACTCATTATTAAAAATCTTATTTGTTGCGTCTTCCGTGGATATCTGTAACAAACATGAAAAAATCATTTCTGCACTCATTCCAACAACTACCAGTAATAACCAATGAAAAATACGGGACAAAATATTTCCTTCCACAAAAATTATGCAGAGCAAAAGATACAAACTGGTTGTACCAAGAAAATTATACAGACTACTATTCTGTAAATTGATAAAAACATTTACCAGGACAATAATTAGCCCCAAAAAAATCTGACTCGATGTTTTACTAAAAATACTTCGTATAGAATGAAATGCTTTATAAAAATCAAAGGCAAGATAGATTTCCACAACCGTGGATACAACCATGCACAAGTTATAGAGTACTTCGTAATTCATTTAAATTTCTCCTTATACTTCTTCCTTATATACTTTGCTAAATCATTCAAAAAAGCTTCCTTTTTCCCACGCGACATCGGCAACTGCTTCCCATCCACAATAAAAAATTCTGTCTTTGGATTAAAGTTGGAAACATAACGCAAATTTACCATATAACTATTATGCGGAACAGAAAAATCTAACAGTTCTAATAATTCTAACAATTGTTCAAAATCATAAGGAACAATAATCTTTCCTTTCTGATAGTTCTTTGCTTTTTCACTGTTAAGATGTAAAACACTTCCCTTTGGATGATGCGTAAAATAGACAACATCCGCCACACGAAAATACATCTTCTCCCTTAAATAAGAACCCTCTATTTCATAACACATCTTTCTGGCTACCATTTGGGACAGAATTTCTTTCATCTCAGATACGGTCTTTTCTCTTGTATCCTGCTTCAACAAATAACGATAAGGCGATATCTTGATTGTTTCCGGCGTTGGCATAAATATGCCCGAACACTGTACCAGTACCCCCTGATATCCCTTTTGATTTAACCGGACGGCCGTCTCATTTCCATTCATCCCCCCCATCTGAATATCCAGAAAAATCACATCCATATCATCAATCTTACTATGTAACAGTTTTTCCCCACAATCAAAATCATAAAATTCGATTGCCAGCCTTTTTTCATTACTTTCCAAAATTATATCTTTTAGTTCTTTAATATAGTCTTTGTCATCGTCACAAATAGCAATTTTATACATAACAAACCCCCTCCACCAAGCGTAATTTGTTCAGTTAGACAAATAGGCTTCTATTATATCAAATAATTTTTGCCTCTCCGAATGTTCAAGTTTTTCTATCCTTTCGTCAAACTGAAACAATTTTGTCCGGTAGCTCGATATAACTACATCGCATAATAACTCATCCATTGTTACATCTAAAGCTGTGGCAATCTCTATGAATGTATCAAGTGATGCTGATCGTTCACCACGCTCCAGCATTCCTATATAGGCAGGAGTCTTTCCTATTAATTCTGCCAAATCTTCCTGACGCCAGTTCCTGCCCATCCTTGCATTTCGGATTCGCCGCCCTACTTTCTTTCGAAATTTTGTAACCATTCGAGCACCTCCAGTAGTTGTTTTTCTCAACTACCAGTATAGGGCATTTACCGTATAGGGCATTAAAAAAACAGTTTGGAGATACTATTTGTTAGTCTATCATAACTATTTGTTGCTATTCAAGAAAAAAATATTGATTTTCTCAAACAACAAAGTATCGCAAAAGCTTGAAATTATAGGATTTAAGGAGTCTGTGAAGAAATCAACTTCACGAATTCAGGAGTTATCATTTCTATTGTTATATGTGCTTATTAATTAAGCCGTATTTGTGGTAAAGACAGAAATCAAACTTTGGTCGGTTGGGATTTCTGTATTTCATTTTATAGTTACAGTTAGATATGATAACGTAAAAAGGACAGATATTAAATAATCTGATTAAAATTTAGTCAGATGAATAATGCCTGTCCTTTAATTATTTTGAATATATTTAGGCAAGTAAGATGAAGATAAAATGCGGTTCAATAATATAAGGCGTGCTTTCAATAATAAAAAAAGGAACCGTTTGTATCAGATGGTCTACAATTTCCATATCAAATACACCGATTCTTTTTCCCTTGTCGTTATATCTATGAAATTTATCGATATCCGGATTATCTCGTGGATTTCGTTCAAACCTTAGAATGAATGTGGTGAGCGTTGCCTTTAATTCTTCCTGATTTTCCAGCTTTGCCAGGTATTCCTTGCCTTTAAAAAGCATCCATCCAGGATGGAAATTCAGATGATTCACCTTGAAGTATTCTTCCAGAGTATCATTTGTTTTCTTGCTGAAACATACCGGAATATAGCAGTAATCCATCTATCTGATAAGTACCGGTCAGAGCAATTCCATTCATGTAGTCTTGAAACGATTCCAGATTGTGACAGTAATCAAGTTCTGTCGATAACAGGACGGCACAGTATCCGGCTGCAATCACGGCAAATGCATTGTCCTGGGAATCTGAAAGAAAGAGATATTTCTTATCCGTGGATACGGACTCCGTTTTCATATATTGTTCCAAAAATAATTTATTCATAAGCACCTCCTGTAGCTGTTTTTCAAAAGAAAAAGCACCCTTTCGGATGCAAAATCTTAATATGGAGAGCGACAGCTTACACAATTATCTGTTATTTACTGTAGTTACAAGTGTGCTTACATAGTTACCCTTACGTGAATGTTTAAGACGCACCCAGGAAAATCTTGACTGCCGAAACTTCTATGCTTTTAATCAGCAGATTGATAAGAAGAGCTGTGGAAAATAAAAATGAATAGATTTACATTCCCATCGGATTCCGACAAAATATATTTTTACAAATCCTCACAAATCTCTTATACTGTAAGTAGATTGTCACTGCAACCAGTACAACTACCGCACAGGCAAAAGCAAAAAATGAGGATTAAAATGAACAAAATATTCAAAAATATAGATAAACTACTGGAAACTGATTTAGCAAAAAACTCAATTAAAGTAATAGATAATTCAGGATATACTATAGGAAAAATAGAACCTGTTGCCATAGAAAGCTGCATGACTCCCGGCACTTTCAGAATAACACCTGTCTCCATAAAAAATGAAAATGAAAGTATAATTTTTAATAATAGAAGAGATAAACTGAAAATTTTGGTGAAGGATTTTGAGGATGGAACAGTTATAGTACAAACAGACGAATTTATACCTCAAACCACAAAAGCAAAAAGTCAGTGTACCAGCTGTACCAATTGTGGAAGATGCAGTTGGTAACCAGCCTATGATATTAAGCCTTCCATGCCAAAATAAGTGGAAATTGTCTTAACAGATATTTAAATGGAAAGTAGGCCTCCGCTTGCAATATTCCGCTTTTTTATGTAATATTAGTTGTAATGTGTTTTTCTGCTAATCATATTATAAATAGGTTAGCAACGCTTTTTATCTGCATTAATTTTAAATATCGGAGGATTTTTATGCGACTTAGAAATGTAAAAGGTTCTCAGAAAAAAATTCTTGAAAACCCTTATACTATACAAACTGATGGAACAAACGGCGAAGATTATAAAGGTCTTTGGAACAAAAAAATTTTCAAAAATGACAACCCTATTCATATTGAAATAGGTATGGGTAAAGGGCAGTTTATTATGGGCCTTGCTTCAAACAATCCTGACATAAACTATATCGGTATTGAAAAATATTCAAGCGTTCTTGTCCGTGCTCTTGATAAAAGAGAAAATCTTGAAACAGATAACCTTATGTTTCTTAGAATGGACGCCGAGGATATTGCAGAATATTTTGCCCCTGAAGAAGTTTCAAGAATTTACCTAAACTTTTCAGACCCTTGGCCAAAAGACCGTCATGCCAAAAGACGTCTTACATCCTCACAGTTTCTTGCCAGATATGACAAAATTCTTGCTAAGGATGGACATATTCAGTTCAAGACAGATAATCGTCCCCTTTTTGATTTTTCTCTTGAAGAAATAAAAGAAGCCGGATGGATAATTGATATGTACGATTTTGATTTACACAAAAATGGTCCGGCTAAAGATAATATCATGACAGAATACGAGGAAAAATTCTTCAATCAGAGTAAGCCTATCTGTAAATTAATATGTCACAGAGAATAATACTATATACAATTACTATTCCCATATTTTATGGAAGACGATATATTTTGAAACTACTTTAAAATTAAGACTGCCGCTAAACAAGTAACGGCAGTCTTTTTATTAAAATTATTTTTAATCTTTTCACTATCTATTTTTTTACTCATCTTTTGAATTTTTCACTCATCCAATGCTTCTACTTTTTTCCCACGCAGCCTATATGATATTATCTTGTTTAACAAAAACGCTAATACTGCTACTACCGGAACTCCTATAAACATTCCTACCACTCCAAAGTAAGCACCTCCGACTGTTATTCCAAATATAACCCATATCGGACTGAGCCCCGTTGATTGTCCCAAAAGTCTCGGTCCCAAAATCAGACCATCAAACTGTTGAAGTACAAATATCATTATGACAAATATAAGTGCATCTTTCGGACTTGTACAAAGATATATCAATGTTCCCGGCACTGCCCCGATAAACGGACCAAAGTACGGAATCATATTTGTTATTCCGACTATTACGCTTATGAGTACCGTATAAGGCAAACGTAAGACATTCATTATCACAAAGCATAAGCAGCCTATTATAAGTGAATCAATTGCCTTACTTATAAGAAAGGCACTAAATATATCGTTGCATTCTCCAAATGTCTTACATATTGTATCTCCCTTTTTCTCACTGAATATTGAGTATACAAGTCTTTTTCCTTGATATTTAAACTTTTCTCTTTCTACAATCATGTACATTGATATAATCAATGCCAGTAAAATATTTATTACTACCTTTACAATCGAAACTGATACTGAAAATACCATAGGAATCACATTTCCAACTACATTTGTTCCATATTTTATAAGATTCGGAACCATCTCATTCAATCTTTCACTTATATAGTCTGTATCTATCTCAGGATATTTTTCATGCAAATCAGCTAAAAATTTAATAGTTTTATTGTACACGACAGGAATGTTTCCCGTAAGTTCAGCAACACTGTCTCCTATTTGCGGAATTACAAACACAAAAGCTATTGTAATAAAACCTATAAGCAATACATACGAGATAAACAATGACAACAACCTGACCGCCTTCTCATATTTTTTCCCTTCCACATGTTTTTCAAACAGTCCGTATATCTTTTCAAAAAGTGGTGAAACAAAATAAGCAATTATTACTGCTACAAAAAACGGTGACAACACTTTGCAAAAGTTCATTGCAAACGCTTTTGTCGCTCCCCAGTTTTGAAGCATTATAAAAATAATGGCTCCCCAGAATATAACAAATAACGCATATAAACATACTTTCAAATACTTCTTATCAAAATTAAACCATCCGACGGTTTCTCTTTCTGCTTTTCCATGTAACAGATAAATCTTTTTTTCACTGTGAAATCCACTGTCTGAATAATTCTCTTTTTCAAGCTTATCCTTATCTTTTTTCTCTAAATCATCCTTTGAGATTTTGGAAATTTGTTCTTCACTGCTTTCATTTAACTGATTTTTCTTTTCTTCTTCGCCATCAACCATAAATATGCTCCTCATCTTATTTTATATCACTTTAATGTTTTTAATCTTTGTATTATAATAATAACAAATCACAGATTTTTTAAAAGTGCTGTTTTGTAAAATTAAGCAAATTTTAATTTTATGCTTTAAATATAGCAAAACGGCAGACAACATTTTATTTTGATTATGGAGGTAATATTTTATGACAGACGCACTTATTTTTTTAGCACCGGGATATGAAGAAGTTGAAATGCTCACTGTTGTTGATATGGTTCGCCGTGCCGGACTTACAATAGACATGGTTTCCATCACTGATTCTCTTGAAGTAACAAGCTCACACAATGTTACCATAAAAGCTGATAAACTATTTAAAGATGCTGATTTTGACAGTGCAAAAATGATAATTCTTCCTGGTGGCATTCCGGGAACACCAAATCTTTTAGCATACAAACCGCTTACTGATAAAATTATAGAATTTAAAGAAAACGGCAAACTTCTTTCTGCTGTTTGTGCCGCGCCTACGGTTTACGGCGAACTTGGAATCTTAAAAGAAAACAAAGCGACCTGCTATCCCGGAATGGAGGCAAAGCTTAACTGTGCCAAACACCTTGAAGAACCTGTTGTTATTGACGGTCAATTCACAACCAGCCGTGGAATGGGTACATGCATAGAATTTGCAGGTGCTATTATTGAACGCCTTAAAGATAAAGAAACAGCCGAAGATGTAAAAGATAAAATTGTATATAATATAAAATAATATGACGCAAAGGTCAAAAGCAGATAGCAATGTATGTTTACATACAAATTGCACAGCAATGAAACAATCCTTGACATCAATTGGGGGCAAAATATAATTTGCCCCCAATGTTATTTTTACTCTCTTTTCTACTGTTGTTCCATCATTCTGCTCCATGCTCTTGCATCAAGCTTTTCTTCATATGCATCCGCTGCTGCATCATACTCATCCTCGTCATCTATGTCTTCCATCTCAAAGTCATCGTTGCCTAAATCTTTAAGTCTGAATACATAATATTCCGTAACATTTTCAACATCGCCCGGAATTGCAGCGCAATAAGTTTTTCCATTTACTTCATAGATTTCATCAATATAAAAATCTTTATCGACACCATCTTCATCCGTAAGTGTAACTACTGTTTCCTCGTATCCATAATCGTTATTTTTCTTTGCCATAATAGTAATAGCCTCCAATTATTATTTTACTGTTATATTTATTTTTTTTGCATATCCATTTCTGGCATATACATATATTTTACATTTGCCCTTTTTCTTAGCTTTAATCTTTCCTGTTTTTGATACAGTTGCAATTTTCTTATCATCAGATGCATATCTTAATCTTCTTGCATGCTTATTTGAAAGGGGTTTCTTCTTTTTGTCAACCAGCACTGTTTCTGCCTTAATCCCGATAGTCTTTCCAACCTTTAATGCATAAGATTTTTTTGGAATTTTAACTTTCTTTACATTTGTCCACTTTGCATTTTTCCTTCCAACTACATGTGCTGTTATGGTTTTTCCTATATTATACTTTTGTCCGTTAACTATGGTATAGGCAGATACATAAATCTTATAATTCTTTTTAAGATTCAGTTTTTTTCCATTGACCTTTTTTATCTTAATTTTTCCTGCCTTTCCGGATTTAACAATATTTTGTGATTTCTTTGTATATTTTTTATCACACTCCTGAACATATACAACATATCCTGTTGAACTTTTCAGTTTGCCCCACGACACAACAAGCATATCCTTAACCTGAGATACCTTAAATCCTGCATTCAGTTTGATTTTATTTTTTTGAACATCAAATTGTAGAATTTGATTATCAGCATCATTTCCGCTGTTACCATCTGTTTTTCCATTATTGTTGTCGTTTCCGTCATCACTATTGTTATCATTACCATTGTCAATAGCCGCATTTTCTACTTTGACTTTAAATGATGTGTCACTTAACAATTTTTCATCATCATGTTCATATTCATAATCACCCAGTCTATATGAAACTCTGAATTCATGTTCCCCTATTTCTAAATTCTCGAGATACCGGCTTTTCAATATAACTGTTCCATCCTCTGACATAGCATAATCAGTTCCATTAGTCAGTTCATCATTGCCGTTTTTTAACTTTTTGACAATATTTCCATTTAATTCAAGTTCAACTTTACAATCCTCACCAGATGATTTTACATATGTTGCACTGTCTGATTTTTGTACGGTATCTTTGTACAAAGTTATACCATTTGATGATATATAGTTACTGTTTCCCATAGAATCGCTAAGTTTTGCGTAAACCACATTTTTTCCTGTATCTTCTATATAAAATTCGTCCTCATATACTTTCCACAAATCCTTATTAAGTTTTATCAAATCATTTCTTGAGAGAACTTTATCAGATATATAATATTTAATCTGTGCTACATCACTGACAATATTTGTCGGCACTATGCTTACCTTAGCTTTATCTTTTAACAAAATTTTGAAGTTAAAATCTTTGCAAAAAATTTCCCATTTATTGTCATCAACGCTAATCTGTCCGGAAAGTGCAGGTTCATAAGGCGTAGATGAATACTGTGGTGCCTCTGTTGGCACTGCTGTCACCTGCGGTGTCTCTGTTGGTATCGGTGTCTCTGTTGGTACTGTTGTCTTCGTTGGCACCGGTGTCTCCGTTGGTACTGTTGTCTTCGTTGGTACCGGTGTGTTTGTCGGTGCTGCCGTTTGCTCTGGCAGCTCTGTCGGACTTGGTGTCGATGTGGCACCTACCTCTTCATGACCCTTTACAACCAGTGTGGCTTTAGGGTGACTGGAAACATATTCCTCTGTTTCCTGCGTTGTGGCCTGTATTACAAACCTTCCCGGCTTCGTAACAGTAAGCATACTTCCTGTTATATATCCTTCTCCTGTTGTCGGTTCATTATCATAATTCATGTCAACAATAGTGTAACTTTCAACCGGACCTGCATTTTTATCAAAACTAAACATTCCTAATGCTTCTATATCTATAGGATTTCCATCATATACAACTGTTGCTTTAGAAGTTCCATTGGAAATAGAACCTTTTCCTGTCGTAACACTTGCTGTAACTGTCAGACTGCCGTCACTGTTTCTTGCACAACTATTAGCTCTGCCATTTCCTATACTGTATGAAACCGAGTCCGCATAACGTATATTATGCTCTCCGGCACTTGGAGGAGCAATCTCTATCTTCGCTGTATAGTTCTTGTTATATCCTGCAATTGTTCCGGCATCAACTTTTTTACCGTCCAAATACCACTCTACACTTGTTACACTCCCTTTTCCTTCATTGCAGCTTGCCGCATTACGTATCGGCTGCTTCTTTTCAGGTTCAGCTACATATAAATTTATGCTCCCGATTATCAACGTATCAGTATCTTTATCATAGCTGTCACTATACTTGTAATATCCAAACTGATGCACCCATGCCGGAACTTCTTCATCTGCTTTTACGCATATTCCGGCTCCCATTATATATGACACTGAAATACTCAGCACCAGAAATAACGACATCATTTTTCTTTTAATTGTTTTTAACTTTTTTCTCTTCATAATTTTAATACCCCTTTTTTTATTCATACAGTTCTAATAATAACCTAATCTGCAATTACAGTGCAACATATTTTTCAAACTAAACCACTTATTTTTCAAACCTTGTGCATAACTTTGATTTTTGAACCTTATATATATTCTTCGCAATTTTGAACTTTTATAATTTGCTTTTTCTCTTTGAACTTTGTTCAATTTCCCTCAAAAAATATATTGAACTTTTTTTGAACTTACGTTATAATTCCAAATATAAAGTTCACCTAATATATTTACAAATGGAGGTCATTATGAACAAAACAGAAAGTGTAGCCGCCCGTCTGGGTTATATTATGAAACAGCGTGGTCTGAAACAGGTTGATGTGCTTAATCTCACAAAACCATACTGTGAAAAATATCATGTTAAACTGGCAAAAAATTATTTAAGCCAGTATTGCAACGGTAAAAATGAACCCGGAAAAGACATTTTAAATGTTCTTAGTCTTGCACTTGATGTAAATCCCTTGTGGCTTCAAGGTTTTGATGTACCGCAGACTTCAACTGATATGACCGGTTCAGATAATATAACTGCAGAGAATGTTGAAGCGAACGATACGAACACCGCTTTTAATATAAATGTAAATAACGGCTCTTTAGCTAATAACAACAATTTAACGCAAAACGGAGGATATACAAAAATGAAATCTTTTAAAAAATCTTCAAAACTTGACAATGTACTTTACGATGTAAGAGGCCCTGTTCTTGACGAGGCAAACCGCATGGAGGCTGAAGGCTCAAAAATCCTTAAACTTAACATCGGAAATCCTGCTCCTTTCGGTTTTGAGGCTCCTGAGGAAGTTCTTATTGATATGCGTCATGAACTCGAATATTCACAGGGATATTCAGAATCAAAGGGAATATATACAGCAAGAAAAGCCATTATGCAGTATGCCCAGCTTAAAAACCTGCCTAATGTAACAATAAATGATATTTATACCGGAAACGGTGTAAGCGAACTTATCAACCTTTGTATGCAGGCCTTACTTGACAATGGAGACGAGATACTTATTCCTTCACCTGATTACCCTCTTTGGACTGCTACTGCAACGCTTGCAGGCGGAAAAGCCGTACATTATATCTGTGATGAACAATCTGAGTGGTATCCTGATATTGAAGATATGAGAAAAAAAATTACAGATAAAACAAAAGCCATTGTTATTATCAATCCAAACAACCCTACAGGTGCATTGTATCCAAAGGAAATACTTGAACAAATAGTTGAACTTGCAAGAGAACATCAGCTTATGATTTTCTCTGATGAAATTTATGACAGGCTTGTCATGGACGGTCAGAAACATATTTCAATTGCGTCTCTTGCACCTGATTTATTCTGTATTACATTCAGCGGTCTCTCAAAATCACACATGATTGCCGGTTTCAGAATCGGATGGATGGTTTTAAGCGGACGAAAAGATATTGCAAAAGATTACATTGAAGGTCTTAATATGCTGTCAAATATGAGACTTTGTTCAAATGTTCCTGCACAGTCCATAGTACAGACTGCTCTAGGCGGCTACCAGAGTGTTGAAACTTATATACAGCCGGGCGGACGAATTTATGAGCAAAGAGAATTTATTTATAAAGCATTAAATGATATTCCTGGAGTATCAGCCGTTAAGCCAAAAGCAGCTTTTTATATCTTCCCTAAACTTGATATTAAAAAATTCAATATACTGAATGACGAAAAATTTGCAATAGATTTCCTTCGTGAAAAGAAAGTTTTAATAGTACCGGGAAGTGGCTTTAACTGGAGCAGTCCCGACCACTTCCGTATTGTATATCTGCCACAGCTTTCAGTTCTTGAAAAATCTATGGACGGATTAAAAGATTTCCTTGCACATTATCATCAATAAAATGTAATTGTTTTTAATGTCATAGAAATGGCTATTATACGACAAATGGACGGCTCTCGCCTCGAAGAAAACATGTGTCGTATAATAGCCAATTTCTATGACTGCACATATAAAAAAATCTATACACAGAGTAAATTATTGCCTGCTCAAAAAACTCAATTTCTACGAAACCTTGAATTTCTTAACATTCTCATTTAACTGCACAGCTATCTCATCCAGCATATTTGCGTTTTGCGAAACATCATCCATAATAGACCCAACCTCACTTGCTGACGCAGATGTTTCCTCTGCACTTGCTGCATTCTCTTCCGCTATCGCTGAAAGACTTTGCACTACATCAACAACATTTGATCTTGCATCATCAAGCTTCGTTGTTTTATCAATGATACTTTCTACACTCTCAATTGATTCTGCAATTCCTTTTTCTACACTCTTAAATGCTTTTTCTGTCTGTGAAACATTCTCACTCTGCCGGTTCATTACTTCCCTGACTTCTTCCATTGTTTGTACACTTTCCTGCGCATCATTTACGAGTTCATTAATGACTTCCGTAATCTGCATAGTCGCATCACCTGACTGCTCAGCAAGTTTCTGTATCTGGTTTGCAACAACTGCAAATCCCCGTCCCTGCTCTCCTGCCCTTGCTGCCTCTATGCTCGCATTAAGCGACAAAAGCGTTGTTTCTTCTGCTATTTCCGAAATCATATCCGTTGCAACTTTAATTTTTACAGCAGACTCATTTGTCTTTTGTGTCTGCTCCCCTATTATCTGTATTGCATCCATTGTCTTTATATTGATTTCTTCAAGTTCCGCTAAAATGCTCATCGCATTTTCACCTGCTTTACGCATATCTGCCGCATTCTCACCAAGCATACTTACTTCTTTCGAAGTCTCTTCTATCATATTCCCCATGACAATAACGTTTTCTGTTGCCGACTGTGTCTCCTGTGCCTGAGACGTCGCACCATCCGCTATTCCTGTAATTGCTGTTTCTACCTGTTCAGCTGCTGTTGAAGATTCACTTGCACTCTTATTAAGCGTCTTAGCCGCCTCCTGAAGCTTATAACTATATGCAGAAACCTTAGACATAACATCCACTATAATATTTCTAAAATCGGCAAATGAACGTATCATAACACCTACTTCATCTTTTCTTCTCAACATTTTTTTATCTGCTGAATTGTCTTCACTAAAATCAAGTTCTCCCAATCTCTTAACGGTATCTGTAGCATGTATAATTGGAGCCACTATATGTCTTGTGACAAATACAGAAATAATAAGACATACAATAAGTGCAAATATACTTCCCTTTACAATTGCAGACACTATTGATGTTAATCCCGACATAATCTCTGTTTTTTCTGCATTTACAACCATCACAAATTCTTTATTTTTTCCTACATAAATGCCTGCATATTTTTTTTGACCATTAAATGTATATTCTATCACTTCCGGCTTTGGTCTGTCGCCTGACTTTAGTTTTGCAACCACTTCTTTTACAACTGCATTTTCTACACTCTTACCTATCTTTTCAGCAGTAGGATGGTAAAGCATAGTTCCGTCTGCATCTACTATATACGAATAACTTCCGTCAACATCTTTTATCGCTACATTGCCTATAAGTCTTTTTAAATTTCCTGTTGTCATAATCGAATCATATGATGACATTCTGATTTCATTGTCAATTCCTTCACCTACAACAGTCGCTATATCAACCATATAATTTGATGTAATATCTGATATATCTGATGATACCCTCGGAATGACCGTCCAAAGATTAAGAAACACAGTCAATAATACAGCTCCAAATACAAGCAGTAATATCTTTGCTTTTATCGAATTCCAAAAATTAATTTTAAAATCATCTTTTTTATTCGCACCTTTTTTTTCCTTATTTTGATTGCTCATACACTATCCTCCGTTCAACACTTTTTCAAATTTATTTTAACTCTTTTATAGTATTTTGGCAATTTCAATATAAACCTTTTTTTTAAATAAGTTTGACATTTTCAGCTATATCATCTGACATCTTTTGCAAACTCTGGCTTTGTGCCGCTATTTCTTCTGTAGTTGCAGCTATTGTGGCAACTTTCTCATTAATACTTTCCATTTCAGTAACAAGACTTTTTATTACATCTATACAAAGTTGAAGCTTAGGGAGCGTCTCATCTGCCTGTGCATTGTTTTTTGTTATGAGTTTTTTTGTTTCCTCCGCCAACATTCCTATCTGCCCTGCAACTACAGCAAAACCTTTTCCCGATTCTCCGGCTGATGTCTCATTTGCCTGTGAAAGATTTTCTTCCACCTTTCCCTTTTTCTTCATATAAAAATGGAAAATATAACTTTTTATAATCTTATTTTTGCTATTGTAATCTGCCCTTGAATAGCTTCTCTTAAGTTTTACTTTCCAAAATCCCTATACTCTTTACGACAAAATCGTTTGTAATTTACTCACAAACGATTTTGACTTTATGATTTATTCTATTTTATCGTATTTGTACATTTCTAGCAACATTATACAAAAAATTTGTTATTTTTTCACAAAAAAATGTGCACTTATGTATTATTGCTGATATTCTAAGAAAAAAACTCCGTTCATAAACCTGAAAGTTTATATCAATTGCTGCATTAACATATTATCTCATAAACCCTGACATCATACAGACACCTTTTGCGCCCCTGCCTATGCATTGTTTCATATTATTTTCCGATATTCCGCCTATGGCATAAACATCAATGTCAACACTGTCACATACATCAGCAAGAAACTGCAATCCTCTCGGTGCAAGTCCCTTTTTACAATCTGTGGCAAATACATGACCTGCCGTTATATAAGAAGCTCCGAGTTCCTTTGCTCTCCTCGCATCCTCGACGGAATGTGTCGATGCGCCTATGACATCAAAACACTTTTTTTCATCTTCTGTCATATCTTCAAGAATATGTAGAGGAAGGTGTATCTTTTTTGCCCCAAGTTCAATTGCTTCTCTGTAAAAATAATGGAGCACACAGCTCAATTTTTCACCGTCACAAATTTCAAACACTTTTTTTGCAAGTTCCTTATAATCATCAGGTGATAAATCCTTTTCACGAAGTATTATAAAAGCAGGTTTCTTTTTCGCAGCCTCTTTTATTTTTTCCAAAAAAGGCAAAAAAGAACCATTCTCCTCATATGCTTTTACAAGCTTTCGATTTGTAACACAAACTATATTTGTGTTGCGAACTACGTCTGCACTATTATCCACATCGCCTGTATTGCCAGCTACATCTGCATTATTGCAATTCATTTTATTTATCATATTATTTTTATCCGACATACACATAATCATTTAATACAGGCTGCAATCCCTCGTCTTCCATATCCCCGTACATTTGATCAAAACTTCTTGCATCTGAGATTTCAAACTGTTCATCTCCTGCTTCTGCATCATCCTTACCGGCATATTTACTTTCATGGTCACCTATTCCCGTAGAAACTCCGGCAGAAACTTTTGTTGCTGCAATCTTTACTATTCCGTCCCTGAAATGTTTCTGTTCTCTTGATGAAACTGTTATTCCGATATACGGCAGGAAAATTCTGTATGCACAAAGCACCTGACAAAGTTCTTTTTCATGAACATCAAGCGGATTTATCTTATCATTGTTTATTATAGGTCTAAGTCTCGGACATGAAAGCGAATACTCAACATGTGGATATTTCCGCTGAAGATAATAAACATGAAGTGCACTTGCAAGAGCATCTTTTCTAAAATCAGACAATCCTAAAAGTGCCGAGAAACCAACGCCTCTCATTCCTCCCATTATTGCACGTTCCTGAGCTTCAAATCTATATGGGAATACTCTCTTATGTCCCATAAGATGAAGGGTTTCATATTTGTCAGAATTGTATGTCTCCTGAAAAACCGTGATGTAATCAGCTCCACATTCATGAAGATATTTGTATTCATCACTGTTTACCGGATAAATTTCAAGACCAACATTCCTAAAATACTTTGAAGCAAGCTTGCAAGCCTCACCTATGTACTTAACATCACTTGCACTTCTGCTCTCACCTGTAAGCATAAGAATTTCTTCAATACCCGAATCGGCAATGACTTTCATTTCATGCTCTATTTCATCGGCATTAAGTTTCTTTCTGTTAATATCATTGTAACAGTTAAATCCGCAATAAACGCAGTAATTTTCACAATAATTAGCAATATAAAGCGGTGTAAAAAGATATACTGTATTGCCAAAATGTTTACTTGTCTCTATCTTAGCCTTCTGTGCCATCTCCTCGAGAAAAGGAGCTGCTGCCGGTGACAAAAGTGCCTTAAAATCCTCTACACTGCAAGTCTCACTGTTTAATGCCCTGCGCACATCAACAGCAGTATATGAATCATAATCATATGAATCCATCTGCGAAAGAACCTTATCCATAATGTCAGAATTAATCTGCTCCATTCCCTCCATATATTCCATATGATTTGTACGGCATGCTGGATCAGTCTCCAGCTTATGTTTATGTTCCAACGCTTTCTCTGATAATTTGTCAGAGTCTACAAAAAATTGATTTTCAGCCATGTTCTACCTCTTTCCTACTGTAACTGTATATAAAACTCATCCAAAATGACATTATGTTTAACTTATATTAAGATGTTAGAATCAAAAGGTATTTTGACCCTTGCATCATATCCGGATTATTGTGTCAAAATTAATCTCTCAAAAATCCTGTAAGCGGGTCAGATGCCTGTGCCCCTCTTTCAAGCACTCTTCCAAGTCCTGCAAGATAAGCACTTCTTCCTGCTTCAATCGCTGACTTGAAAGCTCCTGCCATTGCCGGAATATCTCCTGCTGTTGCGATGGCTGTATTTGCCATGATTGCTGCTGCTCCCATCTCCATGGCCTCACATGCCTGTGACGGTTTACCGATACCTGCATCAACTATAACCGGCAAATCTGACTCATCAATTATTATCTGGATAAATTCTTTTGTAGCAAGACCTTTATTTGAACCGATAGGTGAAGCAAGCGGCATGATTGCTGCTGCACCTGCATTTGCAAGGTCTCTTGCCGTGTAAAGGTCAGGATACATATAAGGAAGTACCGTAAATCCTTCTTTTGCAAGAATTTCTGTAGCTTTTACCGTCTCCGCATTATCAGGAAGAAGATATTTGCTGTCTTTCATAATCTCAATCTTTACAAAATCTCCGCATCCGAGTTCTCTTGACATTCTTGCGATTCTTACCGCTTCTTTTGCATCTCTTGCTCCTGATGTATTAGGAAGAAGTGTAACTCCCTCCGGAATATAGTCGAGAATATTTTCACTCTTCTTTGTATTTGTTCTGCGCACTGCAAGCGTAATTATCTGGGCACCCGCATTTTCTACAGCCGCTTTGATAAGCTCCATTGAATATTTTCCTGAACCTAAAATAAATCTTGATGAAAATTCCTTTCCACCTAATGTAAATGTATCTTTAGACATACCACTGCCACCTCCGACAAAACTTACTATTTCAACAACATCATTATCTTTTAAAACATAACTTGAATAATCGCTCTTATCCACAATCTTTTCATTACATTCAACTGCAATGTGGGTAACTATATAATCATTCTCATCAAGGTATTTCTGAATTGTCATACCTGCTGCATTCTCATCTTTTCCGTTAATATGTACCATTAATCGCTCTCCTTTCAAACTAAAAAAGGCCACACAAAGAAATACACCCGCGGTGGTGTACCCCTTCGTGTGACCGAAATCTCACTCTGCCGTATATATTAACGCATTTTTAACCTAAATGTCAAGGGTAGATTTTTCACTTGTCAAGAAGTGATATAAGCGTTGATATAAGAACTTTTATATCAATCGGTTTTGTCAGATGTTCATTCATTCCCGCCTGCATTGTTCTCTTTATATCTTCGTCAAATGCATCTGCTGTCATGGCTACTATAGGAATGTCCTTTGCTTCTTCGTGCGAAGAGTTTCTTATAATCTTTGTTGCCTGCATTCCGTCAAGTTTTGGCATTCTTACATCCATGAGTATTATGTCGTATTCACCTTTTACAGAACGCAGATATTTGTCAACTACTTCCTGTCCGTCCTTTGCCCACTCTACATTCATGCCGTGTGCTTTTAATATCTCAATTGCTACCGCTGCATTTATATCATTATCCTCTGCAAGCAGTACATTTTTGCCTTCCAGTATGCTCTCATCAGTTTTTTCTTCCAAATTATCTTTTTCTTCATCAATATTTTGAATGTCTCTTTCAAAGTCAATTATAAAGGTTGTTCCTTTCATTGGCTCACTTTGACACTCAATAGTTCCGTCCATCATATCAACGAGATTTTTTACTATGGTAAGTCCCAGTCCTGTTCCCTGGACTTTATTTGTAAATTCATTGTACTCCTGTTCAAACGGTACAAACATTTTTTTCTGAAATTCCTTGCTCATTCCACATCCATAATCTTTTATCTCACAATGAATATGAACACGGTTTTCACCTATATCTTCCGCCCCCATGTTCCATTCGACAAATGAGCCTTTATCTGAAAATTTCAACGCATTATTTATGATATTCACATAAATCTGCTTTGTTCTTACCGGGTCAATCTTGATAAGAAATGATCTGTATCTGCTAAAATCAGTTCTCAGTTCAACATCATAATTCTTTGCATTTGCCTTTAGCATTTGCTCTATTGAGCCTACGAATTTCATGCTGTCAACATATTCTTCATTCAGTTCAATTTTATTCTGCTCTATCTTATTCATATCTAGAATATCATTTATTATCTGCAGCAAAAAGTTTCCTGACTCTACTATCTGGTCTATACATTCATCTTTTTTATTTATATCATTACTTGACTGTCCTATTTCCGCCATACCAAGTATTGCATTCATAGGTGTTCGTATCTCATGGCTCATTCTCGACAGAAAGTCTGTTTTTGCCCGGCTTGCTTTTATGGCTTCATCACTCTTTTGCTGTATCTGAGCTATCATTTTCTTTTTGTTGTTTATATACATAGGCACAGCAACCCATGTAAAAATAACTATCAACAATATAAATGCAATAATATCACTATATGAATAGAACTTATCATACAATGAAAGGTCAGACCAGTTATACACCGTATCCTTATTTATGATGCTTCGCCGCTCCTCCTCCGTAACAAGCTTGATTCCTTTATTCAAGGCAGACTCTAAGATAGAATCATTATGAATTGCAAGTCCACACGGCAATGCCACTTCATCAAACTCCTTTATGTCCAATTGTTTATATCTTGGACTCTGCAATATTGCTTTTGCAACATATGTGCCAGTTGCAAAAGCGTCAACCGCCCCATCTTTTACCGCATCACACGCATCATCAACAGAATTATACTCTATAATATTATAATCTGTTTTTTTCATTATACAGTCATATACATATTTGTATTTTTTTACTACCGCTATGCGTGCCGAACTGCCAAGTTCACTATGATTGCTTCTTGTTATATAATTTATATTTGAATTTAACAGGCTTTTTGTCATAAAATACTTTTTGTAAAACATCACATTGTCTACATAGACTGGCATAACTATATCCGTTTTTGTATTCTCAAGCATATCATATGGATTTTCTGTATCTATTGAAAAATAGTTAAATTTAATACCGAGATTTTCTGCAACCTCATCCATAAGATCAATAGCTATTCCCTTATATTTATGACTCTTTTTATCATAATAACTTATCGGTCTATAGTCCGCATATGTAGCAACATTTAATGTTTTATTGTGTTTAAGATAATTTATTTCATACTTTCCCAAAGGAGTGTAAACTCTCTCCGGAAAATACTTTTTAGTTAAATCAGTTTGAAATGTTGGTTCTGCAAGTTTTAACTCCGTAAGTGCTTTATTCAAATCCTTATAATATGGATTTATTTCTTTCATAACAATATAGTTATGTGTGACACTGAATTTTGATAAAATTTTCATATCGGAAGTTAAATCCATTACATTGCTTATAAGACCATCTACCTTATCCTCATCGAGTGCTTCTTTACATTCATTATAATTATCAAAATAAATAAGGTCATCATAAACTTTTATTGATTTCAAATATGACTTCATTCCTGTATACTCAAAAGCCTCTTTTGTTATGGCAATCTTCATTTTTCCAATGCTGTCATAATCCTCATAAAAAAGGTCACCTCTTTTTTTCTTCGTCATAATTGAATGGTATGTAGTCATTATGTCTTCCGTAGTATAACTGAAATGACTGCCTGTACTGGATGTTTTCAACGGCTCTGACACCGGCATTATAATGTCTAATTTCCCACTCTCAAGAAATTTTGATAAGTCTTCCCATGACCTTACTCTTATATAGCTGTATTCAAAATGAATACTTGAAAATTTGGATATTTCATTCAGATAATCTACTCCATAGCCACATTCATTGCCCGATGAATCATAGTCGAAAAAATTGTCAAGCTGATAAAAGCCAACCTTTAATTTAACTATAGAAGATTCATTTGCTGACGCAGTATCACTGTAAAACAGACTTATCCCCAAAAACATCATTAAAACTATAATTGAATACATAAACTTTCTCAGTTCATTTTTCATTTTCTCATAACCTTTCATCTCGTGTGCTTTTCTTAAAAAAAAGCTGTGCCATAATCTATTCCGTCAATGGATTTATTATAACACAGCCTGTATCATTTCTCTATTCAATTATCAGATTTCATCAGATTTTCCGCTTCCCGATAATATATCTTTTATTCTGTTCTCAACAATCGATGCTGCTTTGCGGTGTGTAGCCTCTGTCGGATGCCAGTTTATTCCAATCCCATCGGCATCTTCCTGTGGCGGCAGGTCAAGATAATAAACATTTTGTTCTGAATGTTTTTCATTAACAATCTTAACCGCATCTGCTACACTTTTACATAATCTTTTGTCCATCGTTCCAAGCATACATAAAATAGGAATGTCAGGATTTTTAGATTTTATTGTGTCAATGAATTTTACATATCCGTCAATAAATTCCTGATTTCTTGCATTATCATTGTCAGTATAGCTTGCATCATTTGTTCCGAGGTAAACAGTTATTAAATCCGGCACAAATAAACTATTGTCCCATTTTTCCCATTCGTTCACGGGTGTATGGAGATAATCTCTCTCACATCCCGCATCGACATATTCATAAAGCATCGGAACAAGCCATCCCGCATCCTTTACTTTGGGTACATCATCACCTATGTATGCAGTAATAACGCCTTTTCCGTTCCATGCAACGACATTTACATCTGCGTCAAGATGCGTTGCCGTAAGCAGCGAATATGCTTTCATCGGATTTTCCTCTGATGTGTCATGTTCCGCTTCATCAACATTTCCCTCATTGCCGTATCCGCATGTAATCGAATCCCCTATCATCTCTATCTTGAGTTTTTTAGGCAATGGTGGCTCCAAAACCGAATCACTGTCTGTCTCAATCCATTCAACGCCACATGCCGCATATTCTGCTTCTGAATATTTTATAAGCGTTATTGTGACTGTTTTTTCCTCTGCTTCATCATAAAGCACATATTCTGCCTCATCCTTATCAAGACAAAATCTTTTATATGGCTTATCATCACACAAAGCGCCGTATGACACATCACCATCTTTTTCTACTTTTACATATACCGCCACCCATGCATAATCTTTTCTGCCATGTGTGGATGCATCTGACAAAAGTTTTGCCTTTGCTGTCTTTCCGCTAAATCTAAATGAAATACTTGTACCCGTATATCCGAGATACCTTATGCCATCTCTGAATATAGTTCGTCCCATCACCTTCACCCTTTGCTCTTCTGCTGCAAATCTCATAAATTTCCCCCATTTTATTTATTATTTCTTAGCGTCTGCCGAAATCTCAGTACTTTTGTTTAAATCAATCCAGCATGCCTGTCTCAACTGTATTTCTCCATTTGACACATCTTCACCTTTTAAAGTTCCATCCGGCTGTACACACAATATCTCATTTGAATTTTGTGCTGGTTCCTTAAGCCAATATGCATTTTCTCCCGCCGGAATTAAATCTTTGTATTTTTCATATTCAGCTTTTGACAACTCAAAGAAATATTCTGGAAAGCTGCTGTCCTGTGCTGATTGTACATAATTTTGGACTACGATAAGTGCCATCTCATTGTCTGAATATTTTTTGAGCTGTTTGGTATTTAACCAGCGGCGTGCCTTTGACTCATACCAGTCATTGCTTTCTGACTCTTCCATCGAAAATCTTTTCTTTTTTCCGACTTTTTCTTTCATCATAAGCACTTTTTCATCTGATTTCCTGTCAAGTATGACCCAGTTGGCTGTACCGAATATAACCACGTCACCTGGCTTTGCTTCAGTTATAAAAGTTTTTTCAATCTTCGCTGCTCTCGCCTGTGCATCATACTTTGTCCCAGCTTTTTTATAATTTATAAGTGCTGATTTAAATTTGCCTTTTTCCTCTTTTTTAAGTCCGATATGATAATAGCACTTTTTCATATTTCCGCTTGCCACCAAAAAACCGTTTGACTCTTTGTAGTTGGCAATTGCAAGCTTATATTTGCCCTGTGACTGATGATACATTCCTTTAACCATAGGAAATGCAGGAGTTTTCAAAAATACTATAAATAAAAGTACGAAAACTGCCACTACTATTCCTCTTCTTTTATATGCCGCCTTTGTCTCAAGTTTTTCAATTCCCTGATTACATTCAGCAATATACTTATCGCACTTTTCCATATTGTATTTGAACTTTTTACACCGCTTAAAGTTTTCAATTGCATCGGCATAGTCACTTTTTGTTTTTGCTTCTTTCAATGTCAGAACAGCATTGTTAAACACTTTCACCGTTCCGTCTTTTACGGCAATATCAGCTATTTCAAGACATTCCTGTCTTTTCTCGTCAGCATCACGATACCCCTGTATCTTATTAAACTTCTTTGCCGCACTGTTCATTGTATAGTAAATTCTCTCAAATCGTTCGATACAGTCAACAGCACCCATAAGTGCAGCCGCATTTCTGTATATTTTTTCTTCTGCTGAAATAACTTTTACTTCTTTTCCTGCTGCCGCTTTTGCTTTATCTCTTGCAGCCTTTATAGCTGCCCTTTTTTCTGCTTTAAAAGCTGATTTGTCTTTTTTATTTCCCAAAGTTTCAGCCATTTGCTTCCTCCACCTTATTTCTATGCTTCTCAAAGACCCTGCCGACATAGTCAACGGTCGGTCCCATCATTATGACCATACAAACCGTCATAATACCAACTTCCCCACCTGCTGCATATCCTATACATGTGGCTACAAGGTCATATATTATTCTCACTACTCTGAACGTATCTTTTCCCGTATATTTCTTTATCTTGTCACTTATAAGAAACGAAACCGCATCATACGGTGCTGTACCATGTCCGCTCTGCATATAAACGGCTGCCATAATCACAAAAATTATAAGTCCCGGTACCAAAAAAGTAATCCTTGCACCCATGCCAAGATGTGCCGGTACATGGAATACATTTTTAAATACCCATGTAAAGAAATCGGCAGAATAACCCACAAGTATCATATTTCCAAGTGTACCCGTTCCTATAAGATTTCTCTCAAAAATCACAACTATTACAAGAAGTACAAGATTTGAAATAAGCTGATAATTTCCAAATGTCATGCCAAGTTTTGCTGAAATTCCATAGTTCATTGCCGAATACGGGTCAGTTCCCATATCACTGAGTACGAGCATTGATACGCACATACCCATAAGTATGACGGCAATAATCATCATAAAAAAGCTTTTTGTCCATTCTTTTGTAATCTTAAAATTCATAAATTTTCCCTATTCCATTCTTTTTTATATCCATCCCGGATATATATTTTAAGCCGCCATATAAAAATATATACATTATTCTGCTTAACTGTCTGTGACTGTATCATAGACGAAAACCGTAATGCTTAACGACTTTAACACAACTCATAATAGCACAGCAATGCTCTATTGTCACGATTTTTCTTAAATATTACAGCCCTTTATCTCTTCTTGTATCGTAAATTTGTCTGTCCATAAACATATGGATTTGAATTAACCTGTTTTTTTGCTCCGCTGTTTTTCAAATTTCTTTTTTCATTCTCAGAAGCTATTGTCCTTATATGATTTTGTTCCACTTTTTCTTTTTGTGCCCTCTCAAAATCTTTCCCCTGAATTTCATAGACAAATCTTGATACACCGGCCTCTTTGTTAAATCTCTCTTTCACATAATATATATGAAGATGTTTTTTTGCCCTTGTGACAGCCACATAAAACATTCTTCTCTCTTCTTCCATATCGGCATCCAGAACAGCCTTTGAATGCGGTGTAACCCCCTCATTAGCGTCAGGTATAAAAACACACTCATATTCAAGTCCTTTTACTCCATGCATTGTCATAAGCAGAACAGCATCCGACTGTTCCTGTCCGTTGTTTAACATTCTGCTCTTTGCCGCCTGCTCCTTTAATTCATCACTGTATGCCTTTATATATTCAAACCAGTCCTCAAAATTGTCATAACTTTTTGCCTCGTCCTGAAGTTCATCCAGAAAATCCATCATTTCATCAGGTCGCACTCCCTTATAATCGGCATAATCTTTTATATAGTCATCATAACCTATTCCATTTCTGATAAAATTTATTGCCGCAAACGGTTTGAGATTAGCAAGCATTCCCATATCGTACTCAAACTGTTCAAGTCTGTCTAACATCCATTCCTTATCTTCATAAAAGCTTTTAAGTTCCTCCATATCAACAATATTTTCGATAAATGATGCTCTGTGCACATACCTTTTGGGTCTGTTAATTATGCGAAGGAAATCTGCTCTCTCCCTGCTGCCACGCGCTATTTTGATGTATGTTATAATATCTTTTGCAATCCAATGGTCATAAATATTTGGAATACGTTCTTTCATAACAAAAGGAATATTAAATTCCATAAGTTTTGAACTGAGCGTTCTCGCCTGTGTATTTGTTCTGAAAAGAACCGCCATCTCACTGTATGGAATACCTTTGTCTTTGTATTGAAGAATTTTTGCCCTTATGTTCTCACATTCCTCCGATACCCTGTTAAATTCCTTTATTTCGACTTCCTCACCGTATTCATTGTATGCCTCAAGCCTTTTTTCAAGCCTGTTTTCATTTTTGGCAATAAGTTTTGATGCTGATTCAACTATACTTTTGCTGCATCTGTAATTTATGCCAAGTATATATTTTTTCGCATCCGGATAATCCTTTAAAAACTGTTTCATAATATCAGGTTTTGCACCCCTGAATCCGTAAATAGACTGGTCATCATCCCCGACTATAAACAGATTGTTTTTAGGCGATGCAAGCATTTTTACTATATCATACTGAACCTTATTTATATCCTGAAACTCATCTATAAGAATATAAGGATACTGCCTCTGCCACATCTGCCTTATATCCTCTCTTGCTTTTAAAAGCTCATAACAGTACACCAGCATATCATCAAAATCAATAAGCCTTCTGCTCTCCAATATACTCTGATAACCTGAATATATTCTTCTAAACGACTCCCCGGGACAGTTTGGCGAATAATAATGCCTTAAGTCTAACATTTCTCCTTTCACTTTGCTTATCTCGCTTACAAGCTCATTCAGAAAATCATTTTCGTCCTGCATTTCTATTTCTTCCTTGTTGGCAAGTTCCCTCAAAAGCTGGCGTTTGACATCATCACGTATAATATTATCCGCGGTATAGTGATATGCATATTTTAATATTGTAAAAAATATGGCATGAAATGTACCAAAGTATACTCTTTTGGCATCCCCCGATACCATAGCTTCATATCTTTTTTTCATCTGTACGGCTGCCGCTTTTGTGAAAGTGATAACAAGAATATTTGTATTTTTTACACCTTTTTTTTCGACAAGATATTTTACACGCTCGGTTATAACTCTTGTCTTTCCTGAACCCGGTGTTCCTACAACAAGGCAGGGCCCGTTAAAATGTTCTATTGACTTTTTCTGCTGTTCATTTAAATTCAAAACTGTTGCTCCTAACCGATTTTGGCAGGATTTCAAAATACAACATATGAAATCCTGCCAAAAATAATTTCTTATAATTTGCAATTTATATTTTTCCTAAAAGTTTTAAAAATCCATAACCTTAGCAAACATCTCCCTGATATTGCCATATGCCCTGTAATTTGCACGTTCATCACCGGACTTTTCCTTATCATTTAAAAGAATAAGTTTGTCCCCATTATAATATTTAACCATATAACGGCATAAAGTCGAGTTTATACTGGCTCCCAACACCAGAAGTATATTTGCATTCTCAACAGCGTTGCTTGCCTGGCTTATCTTTCCATTGTCAAGCATCTCTCCCAACAATGAAAAACCAGGACGAAGCGGTATTCCGCACTGTTCGCAGACAGGAATTCCTTTTGAGTGTTTTATATATGCTGAGTCATAAAGTTTCTTGCACTTTGGACATATATTCTTATCTACCGAACCATGAAGCTGAATCACATTATTGCAGCCAACCTTTTCATACAGAGAATACACTGAACGTGTAACTACAGCACTCAGCTTACTGCACTGCTGTAACTTATATATCCCATAATGAATAGATGACGGCTGTGGATTTTCAATATTCAGTATAACTTCCTTATAATATTTAAAGAATAGTTCTGCACGCCGTGTATAAAAAAGCGAGGACGCTATCTCATCATTTGAATAGCCATACTTTTGTTCAATGTCATACGCAATATGTTCAGCCGTAACGCCGTTAAGACCAATATCATATGTAATATTCATACCGGCTAATACAACTATGTTTCCTCCACTGCGTATAATGTCTCTCATTTTTTCAAGAACCTGCTCCATATATTATACTCCTTTCAAGCCGACCTACATGTGTCACTCTCCAAGATATGTACAAATACTCTTCACGGCATTATCAATTCCAAAAAGATCACTTCTGATAACAAGGTCATAATTATTTAAATCTGTCCATTTTTCACCAACATGATAATTATAATAATTGCCTCTGCGCTTATCATTTTTCATGATAACATCCGCTGCCTTGCTTTCTTCAATGCCGTATTCGCTTATGGCTCTTTCTATTCTGAATGTCATAGCTGCTTTAATAAAGAGGTTGCATACATCATCTCTTTCCTTCAAAACATAATCAGCACATCTTCCTACAATAATGCAAGGTCCATCCTCTGCAACTTTTCTGATAACATCAGACTGTGCAAGAAAAATCCTGTCATCAAGTGAAAGTCCGCTAAATCCAAAATCCTGATTTCCATAGACATTTATGCCCATGGCAAGAGAATATAAAAGACTGTTTGTTGCTTTGTCCTCAGCTCTCGCAAATGTTTCCTCGGCAAAACCGCTTTCCTTTGCCGCTCTTGTAATGATTTCATTATCATAAAATGGTATGTTGTAATGTTCAGCCAGCTTTTGACCAATTTCACGTCCACCACTTCCATACTGTCTGCTTATCGTAATAATCTTCTTCATAGGTCATACCCCCTGTTCCAAACGGCTATTATAATTAGCTATTTTTCATAAATTGTTATAGTTATATTATACACTTTTTTTGCTATTTGCACAACGAATTTCTACTATAACACCGAAAAAACTCAATCCTATTTTTATTCATGTCTGAGGTTTCAAATCCTTCTATCGCTTCATCCATGCATTTTCGTGATTGCTCTTTATCTCCTGTTTATTCTCATACATAATTTCGTCTGCTCTCTTGAAAATATCATCAAAGCAACTGTATTTTTTCCTGTCATATTCTGCAATTCCAACAGCCACAGATGCAATATATTCATCCGGATACATTTCGTTTATCTGTTCAAACTGTTCTTTAAGTATATCTTTACAATGAGCAATACTGTTTAAGTCTTCTCCCTCAACTACAACAACAAATTCATCTCCTCCGATTCTGAATACCGGACTTCTTTTAAATGCGCGGCATATACATCGGCAGGAATCTATAATAAGCATATTTCCTTTTTCATGGCCAAAATTGTCATTTACATATTTAAGACCGTTTATATCAAATAATGCCAATGCAAACTTTTCATTTCCACTCCTGATATTTTTATCTAATTCTTTTGTATATTCCTTATATGCAGTGACATTTTTTACACCCGTCAAACCGTCCACATATGCCTTTTTATTTGCATAATTTAAGGCGTCCTGAAGTTCAACTATCTCCTGTTTTTCATCGGAAATATCCTGTACTGCAAACAGAACATACATTAAATTACCGTTTTCGTCTCTGTCAACTTCTATAAATCTTGCACGACACCATCCCTTTCGCTTTCCCCTATACTCTGTAGATATATATTTATTCTTTCCCATTCTTTTATCAAGTGTTGATAAATCAGTAAACTCAAGCATCATATTTATATGATTTGATATCGGCAGATTTGAAAAAAGCCTGTTTAAAGCTTCTGATGCGCTTCTGGTGTCCCCTGCCATTTCACTGACAAGTGGATTTTTTTTAATTTCATCATACTCATCTATACGCATATGAATGTAATACATGAACACATAAATATTTGCCAGTGAACCTACTATATTATGTTGTCTTTTCTCATCCTCAAGTGCCGCACGCAGTTCTGCCTGCGAATATTCAAGTTCAATATTTTTTCTTATAACTTCCTGTGCAACTTCATCCACACTTAGACTCATATATGCTATCAAAACACCTATGCAGACTCCCAGCGTAAGCATATTGCTTTCAGGCAGCATATTTTGTATTATGCAGCCAAAAAATACCGGAATCATAAATGCTGCCAATATACCATATCTTTTTCTTCTCTGTGCATTCTTTTTATCAAGTGCATCTCTAAGCAAAGCAAAACCTGCAAACAACATATATGCTGCCGGAATCACAAATAACACTTCAAAATACGGACCTTTTTTGAATACTCCGTTTGCCGAAACATAATAGAAACTATCTATATAACAAGATAATATGACAATAAAAAAATACACAAATAACGGTATCGCACAATACAGATAACTGGTCTTATTTGATATAAGTGGCGACTCCCGAAATATCCCCGAGTAAATAAACCACAAAAATATAGTTAATCCGAATGCCACAAATGAAATTATTACAAAAAAGTATCTTATACTCTCGTTCATTCTAAGCACACCGTAATCCGCAAGATGACCGATTGCAAATGCAGTCACCATAAACTGGCTGCTCACAACTATTAAAAAGTACAGTTTCATGAAAATATCTTTTTTTCGCCATCCATATATTTTTATTATAACCAAAAACAGCATTATGACACATATCATATCTGTTTTTGTATATAAAAAAGCATTTCTAATTAATTCATACATCTTACACCTCCCTACTAACATATACGTATCATAGTATGTCCAAAACCAGGCGGAATCATAATCTTAGTTTATGCCATGTAATCAATGATATTCATTATTTTTCATGCATATCGTAATTTTTGTCTTCGTCTATCATTTCAAGCATAATCTCAGCAAATACCGGGTCAAATTGTGTTCCTTTTCCCTTTTCAATCTCCAAACGAACAATTTCCTGGCTCAATACATCTCTATAACTTCTTTTTGATGTCATTGCATCATACGCATCTGCAACCCCTATTATTCTCGCCAATTCCGGAATATCTTTTCCCTTAAGACCATCCGGATATCCCTTACCGTCATATCTCTCATGATGCCATCTTGCACCGATTGCGATATTAGGTATCTCTGAAATATTTGATAAAATATCACCTCCAATAGACGGATGTGTTTTTATGATTTCGTACTCCTCATCAGTAAGCTTTCCTGTTTTATTTATGATTTCGTTCGATATACCTATTTTCCCTATATCGTGCAGCATTCCTGCAAAATAAACATCCTCCTGCTTCTCTTCATCATACCCATACCGTCCGGCTATCTCTCTTGAATACATTGCAACTCTCTGTGAATGTCCCTTTGTATACCTGTCCTTTGCATCAATAGCTCCTGCAAGCGACTGCATAACCTGTATGGATAACCTCTGAAACTGTTTTTTCTTTTCTTCCGCTTTTCTCGTCTGTTTATCTACCTCATCCTGAAGATTTTTTTGCAATTTATCAAGCTGTATAACTCTTCTTACTCTCTGAATCATAATTTCAGGCACAAAAGGTTTTGCAATGAAATCCTGAGCACCTTCCTTAAAACTTCTCACTTCCATTTCCTTATCATCATCGGCCGTAAGGAAAATCACCGGAAGGTCTACAGGTATATTTTCATTATGTCTGATTTCTGACATTACTTCAAATCCGTTCATATCCGGCATATGTAAATCAAGCAAAACAAGATCAACAATATTTTTTTCAAGAAAAGCAATAGCCTCTGTACCCGACTGCGCCATACTTACATTAAATTCTTCCTGTAGTATCTTTTCTGCAAGCATAAGGTTTGTTTTCTTGTCATCAACAACAAGTATCTGCCAGTCTTTTTCATACTTATACATAAACTTATCCGCCTTTCTTATGTGTCTTATATAATCTTTATCAAAATGTATTTATATTTTATAATCTTATAATCCTAAACATAAAATTAACTAAGGCTTGGTATCTGCACCTGTATATCACAATCCGCATCATAGTCAACACCAGCTATTTTAAATCCGAATATCTCGTAAAATTCTTTCCAATACTCATCAATATCTGCGGCTTCTGCCAAATTGTCCTGTGAAATCTCATTCCACACTTTCTCAACTGCCTGCTGGACTTCAGGCTTCATCTCATAATCGTCCATTCTTATAAGTCTCCTGTCATCTACAGGAACCCCTGAAGGATTGCACAATCTGTCATGCACAAGTCTGTACATCTGCTGTATACAGTCCTCATGCAGATTTTTCTCTTTCATGACTTTCAAGAGAATTGAAAGATAAAGCGGCACAATAGGAATTGCTGCACTTGACTGTGTCACAACAGCCTTGTTTACTGAAACGTATGCCTTTACTCCGTCTACCTGCTCATCTATCTCGTCTGCTGTTTTATATAAATCCTGTTTTGCTTTTCCAATCGAACCGTCAAAATATATAGGATGTGTAAGTACAGGTCCGATATATGAGTATGCAACTGTCACTGCATTGTCTGCAAATACATCTGCATCTTTCATGGCGTCAATCCATAAACGCCAGTCCTCTCCACCCATAACCTTAACTGTGGCATCTATTTCTTCCTGTGTAGCAGGCTCTAATGTCACCTCTGATATTTCATTTGTGGAAAGATCAATAGTTTTGTTGGTATACTCTCCATCTGTCGTTTTCAAAACAGAACGGTATGTCTCTCCGTCCGGAGCTTTTCTTCTGGGTGCGGCAACACTGTAGATTACCATGTCAACTTTGCCTAAATCCTTTTTAATAAGTTCAATTGTTTCTTTTTTTATCTCATCTGAAAATGCATCACCGTTTATTGTCTTCGCATAATGACCGTCTTTTGCTGCAAATTCTTCAAAAGCAACCGTATTATACCATCCGGCTGTTCCTGTTCTCTTTTCTTTTCCCGGTTTATCAAAAATCACACCTACAGTATCGGCGTCACATGAATATGTAACTGCTATTCTGCTCGCAAGACCATAGCCCATAGAAGCTCCTATCACAAGCACTTTCTTTGGTCCTTCTGTCTTTGGCATCTCTTTAACATAATCTATCTGAGCTTTTACAGCCTGTTTACAGCCCTCCGGATGAGCTGTAGTACACATAAATCCTCTTACTTTAGGTTGAACTATCATATTCTTTTTTCCTCCATTAAACGAATATACGGGCAATTTCAGGGAATATGTTACTGTCCTCACTTCTTTGTGTGCAGCCAGCAACAGGAATATTTCTTAATGACAAAATGGTGCCGCATATGCGACACCATTTCGTATTTACCGAAATTGGTTATATACAACTTCGGCGCCCCTGCCAAGGATTTTTTTAATTATATTTTAAATCCTTATGCCTTTTTACTTTACTATATTTATGACTTTATGTCAATTATCGTAAACTTTTCAGCGTTTCAGTTAAATAACTTGTATAAAATTAAAACATAACAAATTTCAATGTCACTATCAAAACAATAATATAAAGAACGACGCTGAGATACGCCATAGCATCATTCCTGCCATACTGTAACGGTTTCATTTTTGTTCTGCCGTCTCCGCCGTGATAACATCTCGCATCCATAGCAAGTGCAAGGTCATTCGCCCTTCTTGCCGCCGATATAAACAACGGTATAAGTATCGGAAGCATTGCTTTTATTCTCTGTATAAAATTGCCCGACTCAAAATCCGCACCTCTTGCCATCTGCGCTTTCATTATCTTATCAGTCTCATCTACGAGTATCGGTATAAATCTAAGTGCTATAGACATCATCATTGCAATCTCATGCACAGGTACTTTTATTTTATTTAACGATTTCAACAGCTTTTCGAGTGCATCCGTAAGCTGATTCGGTGTTGTCGTAAGTGTCATAAGCGATGAGCCTATAATGAGAAATGTAAGTCTCAATGCCATGAAAATTGAACGCTTTACACCCTCAAGCGTAATCGTAAACACCCATGCCTTGACAAGCACCACTTCTCCGGGAGTCCAAAACAAATTTAATGCCGCCGTAAATATAAGCATAAACATAATGGGTTTAAGTCCTTTTACCATAAACTTAAACGGCACATGTGATATTTTTACAAGTATCGCAAAAAACAAAGCCGCTATTATATATCCGCCGAATTTGTTAAAACAAAATAATGATATTAGATATGCTAATGTTCCAACTACTTTTACTCTCGGGTCAAGTCTGTGTATCACTGAATCTGTCGCATAATATTGTCCGATGGTAATATCTCTAATCATTTGTTCCCTTTCATGTATCTGTTATAAATAGCATCTGCCGCTTCTTTCGGTGTTATACATTCTTCCTCTATACCTGCTCCGATAGCATTCAGTTTGTGTATAACATTTGTTGCCTGCGGCACACCAAGCCCTATATCTTCAAGTTCCCTCTGATATTTAAACACTTTCCTTGGTTCTCCGTCAAGAACAATCTTTCCGTCATTCATTACAAGCATTCTGTCAACATATTTTGCAACATCATCCATGCTGTGTGACACAAGGAGTATCGTCATATCGTTTTCTCTGTGAAGCTTTGCGAGAAGTTCAAGTATCTCATCACGTCCTGCCGGGTCAAGTCCCGCCATCGGTTCATCAAGTATGAGTATCTTTGGTTTCATTGCAAGCACACCCGCTATGGCTACACGCCTCTTCTGTCCTCCCGACAATGCAAACGGTGATGCGTCAAGCAAGTCATCACCTATTCCTACCATTTTAAGGGCTTCAAATGACCTCATTTCTATTTCAAGGTTATCAAGTCCGAGATTTTTAGGCCCGTATTTAACATCTTCTATTACGGAAACCTCAAACAACTGATGTTCCGGATACTGGAACACCAATCCCACATTTCCCCTTAACTCTTTCATTTTAAAGTCTTTATCGTATATATTTCTTTCATTATAGAAAACACTGCCTGATGTCGCTTTCTCAAGTCCGTTTAAAATCTGTGTGAGTGTTGATTTTCCAGAACCTGTATGTCCTACAAGACCTATAAATTCCCCATCATTTATCGTAAGATTTATATTGTCTAATGCCTTTTTTTCCTCAGCAGTCCCGGCAGCATATACATAATTTACATTTTCAAGTCTGATTCCCATGCTCAACCTCCAAATCAACCCATACTACCAAGAAATTCTACAAGTTCCTCTGCACTCAAAATGTCTTTCGGTATATTCATACCTTTTTTATTCAATTCCAATGCAATTTTTGTAATTTCAGGTATTGTCAATCTATATTGTTCAAGTTCTTCTGCTTTTGCAAATATCTGTCTTGGTTTTCCCTGCATCTGTACTTTTCCGTCAGACATCACATATACATAATCTGCACCCACAACTTCCTCCATATAATGAGTTATGAGTATAATCGTTATCCCCTCTTTTTTGTTAAGTTCAGTTACCGTGTCGATTACCATTTTACGGCCTACCGGGTCTAACATTGCTGTCGGCTCATCAAGTATTATGCACTTTGGCTTCATCGCCATTATGCCCGCTATTGCAACCCTCTGTTTCTGACCACCCGACAAATGGTTTGGTGAAGATTTTCTATATGCCGTCATTCCGACAGCTTTAAGGCTCTTTTCTACTCTTTTCCATATTTCCTCAGTTGGCACTCCTATATTTTCGGGACCGAATCCGACATCCTCCTCAACTACATTTGATATTATCTGATTGTCAGGATTTTGAAATACCATACCCGCTGTTTGTCTTATTTTCAAATCATTATCACTGTCAGAAGTGTCCATACCGTTTACAAACAGTGTTCCCTCTGTAGGTACAAGAAGTGCATTCAAATGTTTTGCAAATGTCGATTTACCTGAGCCATTTGCTCCCAAAACAGCTATAAAATCTCCCTGCTTCACTTTAATATCAATACCGTCAAGTGCTCTCTTTATCTCAGTGACATTGCCATTTTCATCACGTCTTGAATACTCATGCACCAGTCCTTTTGCGTCTATCATGTTCTCCATGCTGTCACCAACTTTCATTTTGCAGACAAAATTTCCTATTATACAAAATAGGCTACCACATATGTGATAGCCCTATTTATATTTATATTATTCTTGTTACTGAATTATACTAACTCAATAAGTACTTCCATAGCTGCGTCACCTTTACGCTGACCAATCTTTACGATACGTGTATATCCACCGTTGCGGTCTGTGTATTTTGGTGCGATTTCGTCAAGAACCTTAGATACAACATCAACTTTCTTTGTATCTTTTCTGCGGCTCTGCTTATCAGCAGGAACTTCTGTAACTGTGAAAAGAGTTTTCTGCATCTGTCTTCTTGCATGAAGTCTTGAAGGCTGATCTTTCTTGATTTCCTTCTCTACTTCGTCATAAACAGTAACTTTCTTACCGTCTACAACTTCTTTAACTCTCTTACCATCTTTATCTTTACGAGCTACCTTAGCAGTAACTTTCACTGTATCAAAATTATTGCACTCTTTTACGCCTAAAGCAATGATACCTTCTGCAATCTTACGGATTTCTTTTGCCTTAGCTTCCGTTGTAACGATTTTTCCATAGTATAACAAATCTGTTACCTGATTACGAAGCAATGCTTTTCTCTGACTGGAAGTTCTTCCAAGTTTTCTATAGCCTGCCATGTGTGCTTACCTCCTAATTAATCTTCGCTTAAGTTAAATGAAAGGTTTAACTCTTTCAATTTAGCTATAACTTCTTCTAATGACTTACGTCCAAGGTTTCTAACCTTCATCATATCCTCAGATGTACGATTGCAAAGTTCACCGACAGTATTTATACCGGCTCTCTTTAAACAATTGTATGAACGTACTGAGAGCTCAAGCTCATCAATGTTCATCTCTTTCACCTTGTCTTCAGTATTGTCCGGTTTCTCGGCAATCACCTGAATGCTTGATGTCTTGTCTGAAAGATTGATGAATGATTTCAAATGGTCACTCTGAACTTTTGCTGCCAAACTGATAGCATCAATCGGCTCAATAGTTCCATTTGTATATACTTCTATTGTTAACTTATCGTAATCAGTTATCTGACCAACACGAGTATTCTCAATCTTGATGTTTACTCTCTCTACCGGTGTAAAGATAGAATCAATTGCAATTACATTGATTGGTAAATCCTCTCTCTTATTCTTATCAGAGCTGATATAACCACGACCATTTACAATTGTCATCTCGATATATAATTTGCAATCAGGTCCACCACTGAGTGTAGCTATAACCTGATCCGGATTCATAATCTCGATATCCTGATCCACCTGAATATCTGCTGCTGTTACGACACACTCACCAGAAGCTTCAATATAAGCTGTCTTTGTCTCATTTGTCTCGCTGTTGTTTTTAATAGCAAGACTCTTGATATTCATAATGATTTCCGTAACATCTTCCTTTACTCCAGGAATTGCAGCAAACTCATGAACCACGCCGTCAATTTTAATATGACTAACGGCTGTACCCGGCAATGATGAAAGCATAATTCTTCTAAGAGAATTACCCAAAGTTGTACCATATCCTCTTTCCAGAGGTTCAACTACAAACCGTCCATATCTTTTATCTTCTGAAATCTCAGCTATCTCAATATTTGGTTCTTTAAAATCAAGCACTCTAAGTACCTCCTTTTGGGTGTTATGCTTTGCTGCCAGTTAATATTACTTAGAATATAACTCGACGATAAGCACTTCATTTACAGGAACATCTATCTGCTCTCTTGTTGGGATTTCCTTAACTACTCCGGAAAGTTTCTCATGGTCAGCTTCAAGCCACTCTGGTACGATTCTTCCGTCTGTTACTTCAAGAATATCCTTATATCTCTGAGCACCTTTGTGCTTCTCTTTGATTTCGATAACATCACCAGGTTTTACTTCATATGAAGGGATGTTTACGCATTTACCGTTTACAAGTACATGCTTGTGATCGATAATCTGTCTTGACTCTTTTCTTGTACGACCATAACCCATTCTGAAAAGTACATTGTCGAGACGAAGCTCAAGGATAATCATAAGGTTTTCACCTGTTGTACCATACTTTAATTTCTGAGCTCTTGCAAAGTTGTTTCTGAAAGGCTTCTCTAAAACACCATAGATGAATTTTGCCTTCTGCTTCTCTTTGAGCTGAAGACCATATTCGCTCTGTTTTCTACCAGCTCTAGCATTTCTATTAGACTTCTTATCAAGACCAAGGAATGTAGGGTCAATTCCAAGACTTCTACATCTCTTGAGTACTGGAGTCATATCTCTTGCCATGTTTATTTCCTCCTATATAATAATACACAAATAATTATTCATCTTTATATCTGCTTCAGAAAGCAGACTGTTCTTAATGTTTTGTGGCAAAAGCCACAAAAATCATACACGACGACGCTTTGGTGGGCGGCATCCGTTATGTGGTACAGGTGTTACGTCTCTGATGCTTGTTACATCGATTCCACATGCCTGTAATGCACGAATTGCTGCTTCACGACCAGAACCTGGTCCTTTTACCATAACATCTACTGAAGTCAATCCATGAGGTACTGCTGCTTTTGCTGCAGTCTCAGCAGCCATCTGTGCTGCATAAGGTGTAGACTTCTTTGAACCTCTGAATCCTAATCCGCCTGCACTTGCCCAAGAAATTGCATTTCCTTCAGCGTCTGTGAGCGTAACGATTGTATTATTAAAGGAAGACTGAATGTGTGCCTGTCCATGTCCGACATTCTTCTTGACACGCTTCTTACTTGCCTTTTTTGCTACCTGTTTAGCCATTGTCAAACCCTCCTACTAGAATTTGTACATATTATCTATTATTTCTTCTTATTTGCGACAGTACGCTTTGGACCTTTACGTGTTCTAGCGTTTGTCTTTGTCTTCTGTCCACGAACTGGAAGACCTTTTCTGTGACGAATGCCTCTATAGCATCCAATTTCCTGAAGTCTCTTGATGTTCATAGCGATTTCTCTACGAAGATCACCTTCAACTGTCTGTGACTCATCAATCACACTGCTAATGCGCTTTACTTCGTCATCAGTAAGATCCTTAACACGTGTGTCAGGATTGACATTAGCTTCTGCTAAAATACGGTTTGAGCTTACTCTACCAATACCATAAATATAGGTAAGTCCGATCTCAACACGCTTCTCTCTTGGTAAATCTACACCACTAATACGAGCCATGTGTACTTTACACCTCCGTTAATTTTCTAGATTGTTAGTTAAAACAATATTTTTCACACTTTGTGAAATAATATTGTCATGAATGATTTACAGTGTCATGCACTGTCAGCCGCTTTAAATTGTAATCCTATTGCATAGACTATTCCTTTTCGGACACCACTATGGTGAACAAATGTCGAGCTGCCTGCGAAATGGCAACCGGTACTACGCCGCAGTCATCAATCTGCCGTTGATAAGACCAGCTCCAATTGAAATGACACAACCTTCCGCTGAAACAGGTAATCAGCCTGTCTACAATATCATAGTACATATCGTACCATAACGAACAGAAAGCAAGTTCTATATTATAACAACAGAAAAACCAAAGTAATACTGCTTTGGCTTCTGTCAACTAATTAGCCCTGTCTCTGTTTGTGTCTAGGGTTTTCGCAGATAATTCTGACTTTACCCTTTCTTTTGATGACCTTACATTTTTCGCAAATTGGTTTTACTGAAGATCTAACTTTCACAGCAATAACCTCCTTTCATAAAGTCCATTTGCTATTTTAGCATATTTTTTTTTTGTATGCAAGCACTTTTTTGAATAAATTACTTTCACTTATAGCTGCTTTGACACAGTAATTGCAATATTACATAAGCAATCTTGCTTCTCTTATCACAAGACTGTAGTTTCTTCTCCACACTGAACCAAACTGCGAACTTGGAAGAGGGCATCCGCCAACACCTATCTCAAGTGTTATGCTCGGTATTCTCATGTTGTACATTGTATACTCTCTCAATGCTCCGACACTTTTTCCGCTTCCTTCATAACTTGCACTGCTTACATAACCTGTAATGCTTCTTGCAAGATTGTACATTTTTATTGTAGTTCTCTTTACACTTCTTGTCGTTTTATATCTGACACTTCCAAATGCGATTGAGCCCATTGCATGATAATTCACCGTGCATGTCAGTTTTGTGTTTTTCTTCAATGTTCTTATCAGTTTTGATACTGCCCTTGTCTCAGGTTCACTCTCAGCATATGGTCCTGAATATCCTGAACCTCCACGGCTTCCTCCGTATCTTGCATGGTAATTATATTTGAAGTTTCTGTTGAGGTCTACACCTCTTGCATTTGCTTTCCATGTCGAAGTGCTGCCTGCTCTCGGCATTCTGTAAAGTGCTTTGCGAAGCTTTTTATCTCTTATCTTTGATATTCCAAACTGTGATATTGTTATACCGTCAGGATTTGTCATCGGTATATAATGTATTGCTATCTTACTTAATGTTTTCTTTACACTAACACCTTTTACTCTGCCGTTATAGTTTTTAAGATAATGTTCTACCTGAGCCATGCTAAGCTGAGCTGTCATATATTCCCTTGCGTGTATTGAACTTACAACAAGCATTGTTTTCTTAGCTTTCGGATTTCCTATCACTACATCATAAATATTTCTCTTGTCATTTGATTTTCCGATAACATTTACTTTGACATAATCTGAATATGTATTTGCAAGCTGCTTAATATCACCACTCATCTCATTATAACTGTACTTCTGATGACCTGTACTTACAAAATTTGCAATAACAAAACCTTTTACATTAGAATTTGTCTTGAATGTTTCTTTATTATAGATGCCAACCGCAGTTATATAATATCTATACTTTTTACCGGCTCTTACCTTGCCATCGTTATATTTTAATTTCTTTGTCTCAGCAAGTTTTTTGTATTTATTATTGTTTATCTTCTTATATATAATGTATTTGTCAGCACCTGCCGATTTGTTCCAACTCAATTTTACTTTTCTTGAGTTAAGTCTTGTAAATCTGACACTGTTCTTTTTAGGAATACAACTCGTAAGTTTGTCCGTCCTGGCAATAGCAACATCTTCACCTGAATATGCAACAACACAGAAAGAATAGTTCTGACCCCTGCTTACTTCAAGTGTAAACTCTGTTTCGTTGTATACAAAATTCTGATTAATATAATTTATTTTTCCTTCATCTTCAGATGGCTGCTCGAAACTGCCTTTTACATAAAAAACACAATAATAATCTGCACCTTCATATGAATTCCAATTTAATTTTATATTTTTTGAATCACCCTGCTTTATGGAAACATCCATTCTCGGCAATTCGTCATCATCAATAGCAGAACCCGTTACAGGTACCGCAGGTGCCATAATATCCTCGCCCTTTAACTTACCTTTAGTTCTAGTATTTTTCTTAATTGCATTTTTACTTTTTACACTATTGCTCTTAACATCGGCTGCTGCCTGAGACTTTGCTGTAACATTTGTCTTTGCTGCTGCCTGTGCTTTCACTCCCGGCATGGTAAACTGCTGCAATCCGCCAAGCAGAACCGCCAAAGCCAAAAGCATAGCTGTCAGTTTTCTTTTTCTCTTTAACATTTGTATTCTCCTCTTATGTTTTGTTAAGGAAACAAAAAGACAAATCATCAAGATTTGCCTTTCACCACTATCCTATTTATCTCTCCATGTAATACGTCCTTTTGTAAGATCATAAGGTGACATTTCCATAGTAACCTTATCTCCCGGCAATATACGTATAAAATTCTTTCTAAGTTTTCCACTGATATGTGCAAGAACCTGGTGTCCATTTTCAAGCTCAACCTTAAACATAGCATTTGGAAGCTTCTCAACTACAATTCCTTCAATTTCAATAACATCTTCTTTAGACATAAATAACCTCCGTCTTTTTTAATCATTTATTTTTACTTATTTTAAGTCAGACAATGATGCCATATTAACACAACTCTTACCAAATCTGCTGTCCACACCTACGGTGCGTCAAACAACGATTTCAGTCTGTAAATGCATCACTGCCTGACTCTGTTATCGCTTTTAAACCTATACCAAATCTTTATTGTATGATAAAAGCTCCGGCTCTCCTTCTGTTATAAGAAGTGTATTTTCATAATGTGCTGAGTTCATACCATCTCTTGTAACACATGTCCAGCCATCTTCAAGTATCCAGATTTCTTTCTTTCCTCTGTTTATCATAGGCTCTACGGCAAATGTCATACCGGCACGAAGTTTCATTCCTCTTCCTATTGGCTTGAAATTCGGTATCTGTGGCTCTTCATGCATTTCTTTTCCTATTCCATGTCCAACCATCTCTCTTACTACTGAAAAACCATTTGATTCTGCATAGTCCTGAATTGCCTTTGATATATCATAAAGATGATTTCCGGCTTTTGCCATTTTCATTCCCTCAAAGAAACTTTGTTTAGTAACATCAATCAGTTTCTGATCCTCAGGTGAAATCTCTCCTACCGCATGTGTACGAGCCGCATCAGACTGATAACCTTTATAGATTACTCCCGTATCAAGACTGATAATATCACCCTCTTTAAGAATATTCTTTTTATTCGGTATTCCATGTACTACCTGCTCATTTATTGATGTACATACTGATGCAGGAAATCCCTGATAATTGAGGAATGATGGTATACAATCATAACTTCTGATAATCTCTTCACATTTTCTGTCAATGTCAAGTGTACTTATACCGGGTTTTACAATTTTTGCAAGTTCATCATGAACTATAGCTAAAATTCTTCCTGCCTCACGCATCAATTCAATTTCATGTTCTGATTTAATTGTTACTGCCATAATGTTAATGTGCCTTCTTTCTTTATTTTTTTGATATCGAGACAATTTATATCATGCACATATAGTGTCCGAATTTAAAGATTTATACAAGTTATTTGACGAAATGTCAATGATACATTACACTAACCTTCAAGTATATCACAAATTTCTTTGAAGCATGTATCAAGTCCTTTTGAACCGTCGATAACTCTTAAAATTCCCTGTTCCTTATAGTAATCAATAAGTGGAGCTGTCTGCTCATGATATACATTAAGTCTCTTCTTTACAGTCTCAGGAACATCATCATCTCTTGTGATAAGTTCACCTTCACACTCGTCACATATTCCTTCTTTCTTTGGAGGAATATTTACAACATGAAATGTTGCTCCGCAAGACTTACAGACTCTTCTTCCACTCATTCTGTCAATAATAGCCTGATCCTCTAAGAATATCTCAAGTGCATAATCTATGGCATCATTGTCTTTTGCAAGCGCAGCAGTAAGTGCTTCTGCCTGTGGTATTGTTCTTGGAAATCCATCAAGGATATATCCTTCTTTGCAATCATCCTGTTTAAGACGGTCTACTACAAGATCACATACCAATTCATCTGGTACAAGATTTCCTGCATCCATATATTCTTTAGCTTTTTTTCCAAGCTCTGTACCGTTTTTAATATTTTCTCTAAAAATATCTCCTGTAGAGATAGCCGGAATACCGTACTTTTCTGTAATCTTCTTTGCATGAGTTCCTTTACCTGCTCCAGGTGCGCCTAACATAATAATCTTCATATTCTGTTCTCCTCTCAAAAAATCAGGTTTGCGTTCACGTTATGTTCTTTGCATGAACGATATAATTTATCACTAACCACTGTTATCATCTCTGAACTATTCTATTGTATTCAAAGAACGCTCAATATATATATTATCCTAAATTAGCAGTTATTTCAATAAAAATTTATTTGCCTTGACCTGAATGTCACGGATTAACCACTTTTTGCATAAATTCTTTTTATTGTTTTTCGCACATTTTATCATATTTTTTATTTTTGGGCAAAGTTTTAAGACAGGTCTTGGTCAATTTTATGTAAAATGTCCGTTAAGTCTCTAAAGGGGTGGTAATCTCAAAAAAAATATGCTACCTTTGCAAAAGAAAAAAATGCAAAAATTGAGGAGGTTTTACATGAAAAATTACTATCCATTGACGGCGGCACAAAAAATGCATTATAACTGGATCAAAAAATACAAAACCCAGCAGGTATCGGGAGTAAGCGTTGTTGCATCCTTAAAGGCTGCTCTTGATTTTGGTCTTTTAAAAAAATGCATTCAACTTGAATTTGAGCGTTATGGCTGTATGCGTCTTCGTTTTACAAAACCTGATGAAAACTGTGATGTCATGCAGTATATTGCATCAAACGATTCAAGAGACATTCCTATTAAGGATCTCTCAAATATGCGTATGGCGGATGCCGATAAGCTTATGCAACAATGGGCATATGAAACAATGGATGGAAATGATATTCCTATGTGCGATGTAACAATGTTAAAACTTCCTGATGGATACAACGGATTTTTTATACATATGGATCACCGTCTCATTGATTCCTGTGGTCTGATAGTAATGATAAATGATCTGATGCAGCTTTATACACATTACAGATTCGGTTCTGATTTTCCAAAAGATCTCGCTGATTTTGAAACCGTTCTTTCTAAAGATCTTGAAAAAGCTGCTAATAAAAAAAGATTTTTAAAAGATAAAAAATTTTGGGATGATCAATTAGACATTCTAGGCGAACCTCTTTATTCTGATATACAAGGCCCCGCAATTTTGGAGGAATCAAGAAAACTTCACAATGACAAAAATTTAAGAGCTGCAGACATTGAACTGAAAAATTTATTTGTAGCAGTTAAAGACTATTATCTTGAACCTGAACCTACAAAAAATCTGCTGGATTTTTGCACAAACCATCAGCTTTCCATGACAAATCTCCTACTCTTGGGAATCAGAACCTATCTTTCTAAAGTTAATGACGGACAGGAAGATATAACAATTCAAAATTTTATATCAAGACGTTCTACTCATGATGAATGGACATCCGGCGGAAGCCGTACGATTATGTTTCCATGCAGAACTGTTATTTCTGCTGATACTGATTTTTTAACGGCAGCACATGAAATACAGGATATACAAAACAGAATCTATATGCACAGCAATTATGATCCTGCTCTGATTGAGGAAGAAATGAGACGGCGTTATAAAACACCCGAAAATACATCATACGAAAGCTGCTATCTTACATATCAGCCGATGACTGTAAAAATGGATAATCCGCACCTTGAAAACATACCACAGCACTCAAAATGGTTTGCAAACGGTGCCGCAACAAAAAAGATGTATCTGACTGTATCACATACCGATAACGGTGGAACAAATTTTTCATACCATTATCAGACTGCCAATCTTAAAGAACATGACATGGAACTTTTATATTATTACATGATGCGTATACTCTTTAAAGGAATTGCAGAACCTGATATGACTATTGGAGAAATAATAGAACAGGTATAACACATTAAATTTTATGAAACTAAATTCTTATGTACTCTCAAAATTTTATTATATGGAGGAAAAAAACATGACAAAGGAAATGCAGTTTAAAAATATCGTTGCACAGTATTGCGAAGTAAAGCCTGAGGATATGAATGGTGATATGAGATTTAGAGAAGATCTTGGCTTTAGTTCTCTTGACTTTATGTCATTTCTCGGTGAGCTTGAAGATACTTTTGATGTAGAACTTGAAGATGAAGAAGCATTAAAAATTCGCAATGTTTCAGAAGCTCTTGAACTTTTAAATACACTAGTCTAATAATTTTGTATCTTTAGAATTTTTATGGAGGTAATTATGGAAAAACTTATTCGTGACATTATAGAAGAAAGTGCCTGCAGGTTTGCGGAACTTACTGCTGTCAAATGGCTTAAAAAGAAAGAAATCTTTGAGATAAATTATGCATCCCTACACGAAAACATTACTGCCATCAGAAAAGCTCTTTTAAAAGAAGGCTTCTTAAAAAAACATATAGCTCTGATTGGTACAAGTTCAGTAGAATGGATTGAAAGTTATCTCGGTATAATCACAGGTGGATGTGTTGCCGTTCCTCTTGATGCCGGGCTTCCTGACAAAGATCTGACAGACCTTATCAACCGTTCAGATTCAGAAGCACTTTTTTTAAGTCCTAAAAATCTTTCCCTGCTTTCCTCAATCCTTGCTGACTGCCCAAAATTAAAAAATATATGGATACTTAACAGTGATAACAACGACACGGAAAAGAACAGTATATTAAATAAAATATCTGCTTTTGCCAATAATTCCATTAACAACAGCAACACCGTTTCTTTCGTCTCAGACTTAAAAAATATTGTCAGAACCTCGGATAATGATGCTGACAGACCTGCTCCGGATGATACAGCAACTATAATTTTTACATCCGGAACAACAGGCAAAAGCAAAGGAGTCATGCTGACTCATAATAATCTTGCTTCAAATGTTCAATCAGTAAATTATTATACTGAATCCGGAACTGTCATGCTCAGTGTACTTCCTGTTCACCATGTATATTGTCTTGTAATGGACTGGCTAAAAGGCTTCTCTCTCGGTGCAACTGTATGTATAAATGATTCTCTCATGCATATGATGAGAAATATGGGTGTTTTTAAGCCGGAAGTGATTCTTATGGTTCCTATGATGGTTGAAACAATCTACAAAAGACTTGCTGCTGCTGACCCTTCAATTCCGCCAAATATTCTGGCGAACAAAATATTTGGCGGAAATCTGCGCATTATATTTATGGGAGGCGCCCACCTTGATCCTTTTTATATTGATAAATTTGCTGAATATGGCATAGATATATATGAAGGTTATGGTATGTCAGAATGCTCACCTGTAATTAGTTCAAATCTTCCAGGCTGCCATAAAACCGGATCTATCGGCCGCCCCCTCTCAAACGCTGAAATCTCATTTGATAATGGTGAAATTCTTGTAAGAGGAACAAGCGTTATGAAAGGCTATTATAATATGCCAAAGGAAACGGCTGAAACTTTAAGAGACGGATGGCTGCATACCGGTGATAAAGGCTATATCGATGAAGATGGTTTTCTTTTTATCAATGGACGGGTTAAAAACTTAATAATTCTTTCAAACGGCGAAAATATTTCACCTGAAGAAATCGAAAATAAACTTGCCCTTGATGACCTTGTAGGTGAAGTTATCGTTACCGGAGAGAAAAACGGACTCACAGCAAGAATTTATCCCGAACAGGAGCTTGTTATTGCAGCTAATATGACAGAAGATGAAGTCCGGAAAAATTTACAGGCATTTATTGACCAATATAACAGTGGACAGCCGACATACCGTCGCATAACAGGTCTTGTGATACGTAAAAATCCATTTATAAGAAGTTCAACAAAAAAGATAAAAAGACAGGAAGCTCTTATCGATGAACCAATGATATAGTACCGCAAATAATTAATTATTCGTTGTACTAACGCATAAAAGGTAACATTCCTGTCATAAATGTCTGCGTCATAAACTCTGCAATAGCTTCGGCAGGTACTTCAAAATTTTCCCTGCTCCATTTGTGTAGTACACCTAATGTACTGCCAATGGAGCCCGCTACCATATATGAAAACTCCTGTTTACTATGTTTCGACGGCATTACGCTATTAGTTATATGCCTCACATAATCATGAAACATTGTCATGGTTTTTTCAAAAAAATTATTTCCTCTGGGACTTTTTAAAATATCTGCCAGATATCTGTTTTTCATCGTGTAATTGCATAACGCAAGAAAATATGATTTGCATATATCATGGTCATTTTCTGCATGAAATGATTCCATCAAATTGAAAATTTCATTTATGGTCTTATCTTCTATTGCATTTATCAAAGCCGGGATATTATCAAAATGATTATAAAATGTACTTCTCACAATTCCGGCTTTTTTTATTATATCAGTCACAGTTATTTTATCTAATTCTTTCTCTTTTAAAATCAAAAAAAATGCGTCATATATAGCTTCGTCAGCAATACTATATCTTTCATCTGAAATTTCTTCCATACACTTAATTTCCTTTTTATATATATTTTAATATTTTTTTAATCTGCGCAGATTTAGTCTGCGGCACACGGTCTGACAGCCCAGAATACAACAGCACTTGCCGCTGCAACATTAAGTGAATCGACCCCATGTGACATAGGTATTTTTATCGTATAATCACTTTCGTCTATCGTGTTTTTCAAAAGTCCGTCACCTTCTGTTCCGAGTATTATCGCAAGTTTTTCCTCTGATACCACATTCGCATCGTCAATACTTACCGAATCATCTTCCAGTGCCATCGCCGCCGTCTTAAATCCGAGTTTGTGAAGTCTATCAATATAAGTTCCCTCACTATCCGATATATCAATAAATGTCCAAGGTATCTGAAACACTGTTCCCATGCTGACTCTTGCTGACCTTCGGTATAATGGATTGCTGCTTCCGTTTGTCAGGACAACCGCATCTATATTAAGTGCAGCGGCAGAGCGAAAAATCGCACCAACATTTGTCGGGTTCATAACATTTTCAAGTATTGCAATACGTTTTGCACCATCACAAATTTTTTCAAGCGTCTGCAATGGTTTACGCCGCATCGCACATAACATTCCTCTTGTAAGTTTAAAACCCGTAAGCTTAGTTAAAATGTCAAATTCCGCCGTATATACCGGAAATCCCTGCATATCTGTTTCATCATTTGATTTATTTTCCATAATGTTTTCATATATATCATTGCATTTTTCCAATATGTTTTTTCCTTCGCCGTCAATATGCTTTTTTTCTATAAGACAGGATATTGGTTCATATCCCGCATGAAGCGCTCTTTCTATAACTTTAGGACTTTCTGCTATAAAAATCCCTTTCCCCGGCTCAGCCCTGTTCAACAATTGTCCCTCGGATAATCTCGCATATACATCAAGTTCCTCTGCATCAAAATCTTTAATTTCTATTATGTTTATACTCATCTTCAATCTCCGTCAAAATATCTCCCCAATTATTTTTAATAAAAACTCATTTAATTCATCACACATTTTTATATATAATAACACAATTCACACTATACCGTCACTCCACATAGATAATAATTATTCCCGTTTTCGCATCTTTATGTCCGTTGGTAAATAAAGAACAAAGAAAAGTTTCCTATAACATGATAAAAGCCCCATACATCACAGATGCACGAGGCTTAAACTTAAATATTATAATGTTCTTTGGCTGTGTTGAGATTTTTTGATTTGATGTGTGCCATACTAGCATTTGAGTACCAAACTCCTGTAAACTTTAACGCCACTGCCTTCTCTCTTTGTCATTTTTATAACCTCGCATTTTACCGGTACTGTAATTTCTTTCAAACTTTCTGAATCTTTTGGACTAATTATAATACTCTTAACGCTGTCAGGTACTGTAAGTGATGTCAAATATTTTGTATAGATAAATGCAGCATTGTTAACATACTTTGTTCCTTCTATTATTTTATAACTTCCCTTTTTTGCCGGTGGGTAATACTCCAATTGTTTAGTATTTTTCAGATATAAAACTCCATCTACAGCCTTATAAACTTCATTGCCTTTTGCAACTTTCACACATTCCATATTTTCGTCTGCCCTTGTTATCCAAGCCTCTCCTTCTATATCTAAATAATTCTCCGTATACCTGTAAGTCATTGACGGAAATTCTTTTAATGTTGCCGGTAATGTGTAAGTCGTTTTATATGAAGGAAAGATTATTATTTCTGTAATATCCTTATTATATAAAACATTTGAATTGACTGTAAAATATTTATTGCCGTCTTCAACTTTAATATTTTTAAATTTATTTTTTGCTATCCCACCACATATATATTCAGTTTCTTTTGGAATAACTATACTGTCGCTGCCATACGGTAACAAAATCAAATTCTTTTTTCCTTTTTCAAAAAGTTCGTTGTTATATGACTCATATTCAGTATTACCCTCATCGACTATTATGTTTTTTAAGTTTGTTAAATCATTATCAAAACTGTAAGCAGTCATATCTCTGTCAAAGCTTTTCAGCTTTGAAGATAATTTTAATGTCTCAAGATTGCTGCAGTTGATTAATGAGTACCAGCTAAGTTCTTCTATTTCACCGCCTATGTCAATTTCTTTTATATTGTCTCTTCCACGAAATGCACACATGTCTGCTTCCGTTACATTTTCCGGTGTAGCATACTTAAAATCGGTTGTATTTGCAGCATACATCAACTTCAAATTATCTTTTTCACTGTCAACTATCTTATACAAACAACCATCTATACTCTTATAACTTTCACTCCCGTCTTCCACTGAAAACTCTTTACATGCACCATTTGAAAACGCTTCACCATTTATATCTTCTATTTTATTTGATAAACAGATTTTTCTTAAACTACGGCATCCTTTAAATGCATTGTCTATCTTTTTAAGTCCCATTCCTATATCCATGTTTTTCAAATTAACACACGAATCAAAAGCATACCAGCCTACCTCAGATACTCTGTAGCCACCTGTAATATCCTCCAAATGATTGCAGTCTGAAAATGCATCCATTGCTATTGTAAGACTCGTATCAGCATCTGCTCTTCCACCTGACAACTCAATCTTTTCTATTTTTGTTCCCCTGAATGCACATTCATTGATTTTACTGACATTCTCATCAACCGTTACATTCTTTAAACTGACATTACCCATAAATGCATACCAGCCTATATATTTTGTTGAATTCGGAAGTTCGTATGTACTTCCCTTCTTTTTTGGAGGATATATCAGTAACTTTGTTTTCTTTTTGTTAAACAAAACTCCATTCACCATCTTAAGGTATTTGTTTTCTTTAGAGACAGTTATCTTTTCCAGTTGTGTACATCCCCCACCAATTAACCTGTTTCTGCTAATCGCATTCGCATCAAACTTTTTAACATTTTTGCCAACTACTATTTTTTTAAGTTTTTTGTTTCCCGCAAATGCATAGCTTGCAACACTCTTTACCGTACTTGGAATTTTATATGTAGTTCCCGCTTTTTTCATAGGATATGAAACCAATTCAGTGCCTTTTTTGTTAAATAAAACTCCATCTACGGCTTTATAACTTTTATTCTTTTTTGATACAACTATCTTTTTTAATGAATCATAATCATCATTCCAATGATCATTAATACCACCTATTGCAATTACTTTTTCAGGTATGTACAATACCTCACCATTTTTACTTACCGTTCCATAGTCTGTTAATTTTCCTGCCGCATGACATACATCCTTATCCGCATATTGAAATGTAAACATCATGAGCATAATTATCATTACTAAGATACTTTTTCTTTTCATAATAATCCCCCTTTTTAATTCATGTCTTAATTTCTTAAATTTTATCCACTTCACTCTATAAGACAGATATTATGTTCAGATGTTGCAAATAATAAGAATTTTTTATCTTAAATTTTAAATACATGTTATAATCGCTAAAACATTCAGCAGACTATAAATTATCAGATATTAAAAAACGCCATACATTAAATGTATGACGTTTTTATTTTATGATGTTGGAGTAAAAATGTATTTTGTCCTCCAACTAATGCCTCGGATTATTCATTGATGAATCCTCTGTAATGACGAACTAACATCTGTGATTCTACCTGCTTCAATGTTTCAAGTACAACACCTACGATAATGATAAGTGATGTTCCTCCGAATGATACATTCGCACCAAATGCACCTGAGAAGAAGATAGGTACTATTGCTACAAATGATAAGCCAACTGCACCGATGAAAATGATGCTGTTAAGAATTTTTGTAAGATAATCAGTTGTTGGTTTTCCAGGTCTGATTCCAGGGATGAAACCACCCTGTTTTTTCATGTTCATTGCAATCTCCTGTGGATTGAATGTGATTGAAGTATAGAAGTATGCAAAGAATATAAGTAATACAATATATACTACTAATCCAAGTGTATACTTAAACTCACCTAAACTGTCAAAGTTGCACCATGAGTTCTGGTTTAATACTTTCAATATCTTCTGACCAAATGAAGCACCATCTCCTGATGCCGGCTGAATACCTGCAAATCCTGCAATAACAATTGGCATTGAGAAAAGTGAACCTGCAAAGATTACAGGGATAACACCTGCTGTGTTTACTTTAAGCGGAATATGAGATGACTGTCCACCGACAAGTTTTCTTCCCTGTGTCTTTTTTGAATACTGTACACTTATTCTTCTCTCACCGTCAGAAAGAACGATAATAAATACTACCATTCCAAGCAATACTGCAATAATTATTACAGCACCCAATAAACCGTTTGTTACTGTAGTTGCACCTTTTATAAATTTCTCGTAAAGATTTGCCATGTCGTTTGGTAATCTTGAAACAATATTATATAAAAGGATAATAGATATACCGTTTCCTACACCCTTTTCAGTAATCTGCTCACCTAACCACATTAAGAAAGCAGAACCTGCTGTCAATGATACAATGATGACTGCAACTGATGTGAACGTAATCTTATCGTCAGTAAGGTATCCGCTGTTACCAAAGCCGATAGCCATGGCAGCACTTTCCATTACTGAAAGTCCTATTGTCACATACCTTGTATATTCTGTGAGTTTCTTTCTTCCTTCCTCACCATCTTTGTGTAATTCCTCTAAACGTGGAATTGCGATTGTGAGAAGCTGGATAATGATCGAAGCTGTAATGTATGGTGTAATGTTCAACGCAAAGATTGACATAGACTCAAATGAACCACCTGTCAACTGATTGAAGAAATCGAGTGATTTCTGTGAGTTGAACATTTCCCTGATTGCTTCATACTTAACTCCCGGAACTGGAAGCTGTGAACCAATACGGACAACTATCAAAGCAAAGAAAGTATAAAAAAGTTTCTTTCTTAAATCTTTGATTTTAAATGCATTACGGACTGTTTCAAACATCCTTAGATCACCTCAGCTTTTCCACCAAGAGCCTCAATCTTTTCAACAGCACTCTTACTGAATGCGTTTACCTGTACTGTAAGCTTCTTAGTTAATTCTCCATTTCCAAGTATCTTAACGCCATCCTTAGGATTGCTGATAATACCTTTTTCAAGTAATGCTTCAACTGTAACTACATCACCGTCTGCAAATTTCTCTAATTTGTCAACATTGATAGCAACGATTTCCTTAGAGTTAATGTTTGTGAAACCTCTCTTTGGAATACGTCTGTAAAGTGGCATCTGTCCACCTTCAAAACCAGGACGTGGAGCACCAGAACGAGCTTTCTGACCTTTATGACCCTTACCTGCTGTCTTTCCGTTTCCTGAACCATGACCACGACCACGTCTAAAGTTGTCGCTCTGTTTTGAACCTGCTGCTGGACTTAATTCTGATAAATTCATTGTTTAACCTCCTAAAACTACGGGCTGTACCTCTCACAGCCACACAAATCACTAACGGGCAAAAGCAAATATATATTGCTTTCTCTAACGGCAAACTTCGCAATTTTTGAAAAAAGCTGTTTCTGCTTTTTTCTAACGGCAAGCTCAGCTTGCCATTGCCCTCGCTACAATTCAATATTTTACCATAAACATCATCTGTTTGTACAGTAAATTTTTTTAATTGGTAATAGTTCATTATAATATAATAACACAAGAACTGTTACCTTATATTATAATGAATAAAAAGAACGCCGCAGGGGGAACTTGATGAGCTATTTAAAATAACTCTTCCCCTTACCGCGTTCATCAATCTATATTAGATTTCCTCTACCTTCACAAGGTGTCTTACGTGCCAGATCATTCCTCTAACTGCATCGTTGTCAGGCAACTCAACTGTCTTGTTTACTTTCTTTAAGCCTAATGCTTCAACAGTTGCACGCTGTTTTGGAATGGCACCAATTGTAGATTTTACTAATGTAACCTTTAACTTTCCTGCCATAATTAGCCTCCATTCAGTTTAAACAATTAGCCTAAAAGTTCCTCCAATGAGATACCACGAGCCTTTGCTACATCTTCTGGTCTCTTAAGATTGCTAAGACCATTTACTGCTGCAAGTACTACGTTCTGCTTGTTGTTAGAACCAAGAGACTTTGTACGGATGTTTTTATAACCTGCAAGCTCAAGTACGGCACGAGCTGGACCACCTGCGATGATACCAGTACCTTCTGGAGCTCTCTTAATAAGTACGGATGCGCTTCCAAACTTACCTGTTAAGTCATGTGGTACGCTGCCGTTCTCGTCGATAGGAACTTCAACAAGTTTCTTGATGGCATCTTCTTTTCCTTTACGGATAGCTTCAGGAATTTCTGTTGCTTTTCCAAGACCAACACCAACATGTCCGTTCTTATCGCCAACTACTACTAATGCAGTAAATTTCATGTTACGTCCACCTTTAACTACTTTGGTAACACGCTTGATTGTTACTACATTATCTTCCAGCTCTAACTGGCTGGCATCAATAATTGTACGTTTCATGAGTTTTCCTCCTAAATCAATTCACGAATCCCAACCAATATTAGAATTCTAATCCTGCTTCTCTTGCTGCTTCAGCTAAAGCCTTAACCTTGCCCTGATATATGAAACCGCCTCTATCAAAGACAACAGTTGTAATACCTTTATCTAATGCTTTCTTTGCGATTACTTCGCCAAGTTTTGCAGCTGCTTCAACATTGTTAGTTTTCTCTAAACCTTCTTTAACATCTTTCTGTAAAGTTGAAGCTGATACCAAAGTATTACCAACAGTATCATCGATAATCTGAGCGTACATATGATTGTTGCTTCTAAATACAGCTAAACGTGGTCTCTCGGCTGTGCCTGAGAAACGATTACGAACCTTCATGTGTTTCTTCACACGAACTTCACTTCTTGACTGCTTTTTAATCATCGTATATTCACTCCTTTACTTATTTCTTACCTGTCTTACCAACTTTACGTCTGATAACTTCATCAGAGTACTTAATACCCTTACCCTTATAAGGTTCCGGAGCTCTCTTTTCTCTGATCTCAGCTGCATACTGGCCAACTTTTTCTTTATCGATACCTTTAACGATAATCTTATTCTGTCCTTCAACAATTACTTCAAGACCTTCTGGATCTTCCATCTCAACAGGATGAGAATATCCAAGAGAAAGTGTAAGTTTCTTTCCCTGTTTCTGAGCTCTGTAACCAACACCGTTTACTTCAAGCTCTTTCTGATATCCCTCTGTAACACCTACAACCATGTTGTAGATAAGAGTTCTTGTAAGACCATGTAAAGATTTCATTTTCTTAAGATCGTTTGGACGATTTACGATAACTTCCTCGCCCTCTTTCTTAATTTCCATCTCAGCAGGTAATACTCTCTCAAGAGTTCCCTTTGGTCCTTTTACAGTCACTTTATTATTTTCTGCAATATCAACAGTTACGCCTGATGGTATCGCGATAGGCATTCTTCCGATACGTGACATATGCCGCACCTCCATATTTTCTTTCGGTTTATATTAAGCCAGGGGCTGCATTGTTTGGATTACCAAACAAATGCAAGAACCTCGCCGCCAACATTTTCTTTTCTAGCTTCCTTGTCTGTCATAACGCCCTTGTTTGTAGAAATGATTGCAATACCAAGTCCACCAAGTACCTTAGGAAGTTCATCTTTTCCGGCATAAACACGAAGACCAGGTTTAGAAATTCTCTTGATTCCTGTAATAATCTTCTCGTTCTTGTTTGCGCCGTATTTTAATGTGATGTGAATCATTTTGACTCCATCAACATCTATCATTTCAAAATCCTTAATGTAACCTTCTTTTTTGAGGATTTCAGCGATAGAAACCTTCATTTTTGAGCCAGGTACATCTACTGTATCATGCTTTGCAGTGTTTGCATTACGGATTCTTGTAAGCATATCTGCAATAGGATCGCTCGTCATCATCTTAGTTTACCTCCTTACCAGCTTGCTTTCTTCACGCCTGGAATCTGTCCTTTATAAGCTAACTCACGGAAGCAGATTCTGCAAATTCCGTATTTTCTTAAATAAGCATGTGGACGACCACAAATTCTACAACGGCTATACTCTCTTGTAGAGAATTTAGCTTTGCGCTGCTGCTTAACTTTCATAGAAGTCTTAGCCATGAAATTACCTCCTTATTTCTTGAAAGGCATACCGAACTGTGTTAATAATTCACGAGCCTCTTCATCAGTTTCAGCGGTAGTAACAAATATAATGTCCATACCTCTTACTTTGTCTACTTTGTCATACTCGATTTCAGGGAAGATTAACTGTTCCTTGATTCCAAGTGCATAGTTACCTCTACCATCAAATGCATTAGGGTTAACACCTCTAAAGTCACGTACACGAGGTAATGCTAAATTTACAAGACGATCTAAGAACTCATACATCTTGTCGCCACGGAGTGTAACTTTACATCCGATAGGCATGCCTTCTCTGATCTTGAAGTTAGCAACTGAGTTTTTAGCCTTTGTTGTAACAACCTTCTGACCAGCGATGATTTCAAGTTCAGCTACTGCTGCATCTAAAACTTTTGAATTTTCTTTTGCTTCACCAATACCCATATTTATAACGATCTTTGCGAGCTTTGGTACCTGCATAACGTTTTTATAACCGAATTTGTCGGTCATTCCTTTAACGATCTCTTTCTGATAAGTCTCTTTTAAACGAGTCAAAGCTAACTGCCTCCTTTCTGAAATTAGTCAATTACTTCACCAGTTGCTTTTGCGTAACGAACCTTCTTGCCATCTTCAATCTTGAATCCGACACGTGAAGCTTTTCCATTGCTAACATACATAACATTTGATACATCAATTGCTGCATCCTGCTGTACGATACCACCCTGTGGATTTGCCTGGCTTGGTTTAGTATGTTTTGTAACCTGGTTGATGCCCTCAACAACGACCTTACCATCTTTTACAGAACTTACTTTGCCTTCTCTGCCTTTATCTTTACCAGCGATAACTCTTACTGTATCGCCCTTTTTAATCTTGCTAGTTGCCATTTTGTGTGACACCTCCTTATAACACTTCTGGTGCTAATGAAACGATTTTCATGAACTGTTTGTCTCTTAATTCTCTAGCGACTGGTCCAAAGATACGAGTTCCTCTTGGTGTCTTATCATCTTTGATGATTACTGCTGCGTTCTCATCAAATCTGATGTAAGAACCATCAGGACGGCGAGTACTATTTACTGTACGAACAACAACAGCCTTAACAACGTCACCTTTTTTTACAACACCGCCTGGTGTTGCATCTTTGACAGAAGCAACGATGACATCACCGATGTTGGCATATCTTCTGGTTGAACCACCCATAACTCTGATACAAAGAAGTTCTTTAGCACCTGTATTATCAGCTACTTTAAGTCTTGATTCCTGCTGTACCATGTTTACCTCCATTTTCTGCCGCTTAACGCGGTTATCAATCACGAATATATATTAACTTGTCTTACATACTCTATATATAATATTGATGAATTATTTAGCTCTCTCGATAACTTCAACAAGTCTCCATCTCTTATCCTTTGATAAAGGTCTTGTTTCCATTACTCTAACTCTATCACCAATCTTGCATGTATTTTCTTCATCATGAGCCTTTAATTTGTAAGTTCTCTTGATGATCTTGTTGTAAAGTGGATGTTTTACGTTATCTACGATTGCAACAACGATTGTCTTATCCATCTTATCGCTTACTACTTTACCTACACGAGTCTTTCTAAGATTTCTCTCCACGATCGTGTCCTCCTTTCAAAGTTGATTGCGTTCAACATGTTAATTGAGATAACAATGCAAATTAATTCTGTGCTGCGAGCACTGTCTTAATTCTGGCAATATTTCTCTTAACCTCTTTGATTCTGCTTGTATTGTCTAACTGATTTGTTGCATTCTGGAATCTTAAGTTGAAAAGTTCCTTCTTTGCAGCGTCTAAATCAGCGTTTAATTCTTCAACAGATTTATTCTTTAATTCCTCTAAAAACTGCTTACTCTTCACTGCCCGCACCTCCTTCTAAGTCTGCACGAGATACGATCTTACACTTAACAGGCAATTTGTGTGTTGCAAGACGTAAAGCTTCTCTGGCTACTTCTTCAGATACACCTGAAATTTCAAACATTACACGACCAGGTTTAACTACTGCTACCCAATATTCAAGAGCACCTTTACCTTTACCCATTCGAGTTTCGGCTGGAGTCTTTGTTACAGGTTTGTCCGGGAAAATCTTAATCCAAACTTTACCACCACGCTTGATGTAACGTGTCATAGCAATACGGGCTGCTTCGATCTGGTTTGACTTAATCCAAGCTGGCTCCATTGCCACAATACCGAAATCACCATTTGTGATTTTATTTCCTCTGAGCGCTTTTCCTGTCATTCTACCACGGAACTGCTTACGATGTTTAACTCTCTTAGGCATTAACATTATTTATCGCTCCCTTCCTTTTTGGCATTGTTCTTTGTTGGAAGTACTTCACCGTTGTAGATCCATACTTTAACACCAACTTTACCATAAGTTGTGTCAGCCTCTGCGAAACCATAATCAATATCTGCACGCAAAGTCTGAAGTGGAATAGTACCTTCGCTGTAGAACTCTGTACGAGCCATATCAGCTCCACCAAGACGACCTGAAACAGATGCCTTGATACCCTTTGCACCAGTCTTTAATGTTCTACCCATTGCAGACTTCATTGCACGACGGAAAGAAACACGGTTCTCTAACTGTGCTGCAATGTTCTCAGCTACTAACTGAGCATGCTTATCAGGGTTCTTAACATCCATAATCTTGATGTCAAGTGCTGTTTTTCTAGCAATAACTTTTGCAAGTTCTTTCTTTAATTTCTCTATTTCCTCGCCGCCCTTACCGATTACGAAACCAGGCTTAGCTGTATGAATAATAACTCTAACTTTGTCAGTAGGTCTTTCAATCTCAATTTTTGAGATACCAGCGCTGTATAACTTTTTCTTTACGAACTCTCTAATCTTGTAATCTTCTACAAGGTAATCTGCAAAATTCTCCTCTGCAAACCAATTAGAATCCCAGTCACTGATAACGCCGACTCTTAAACCATGAGGATTAACTTTCTGTCCCATTATATTCTCCTTTCATAGACCAGATGCAATTATTAACGCTCGTTAAGAATAATTGTGATATGGCTCATTCTCTTTTCGATGCGGTAAGCTCTACCCTGAGCTCTTGGTCTGATTCTCTTCATTGTCGGTCCTTTATTTGCGAAACACTCTTCAATGTATAAATCAGCTGGATTCATACCATTGTTGTTTTCAGCATTTGCAACTGCAGACTGTAATAATTTTAAAATGATGCTTGAAGCATATCTTGGGTTGTATGTTAAAATACCGATTGCTGTCTCTACATCTTTGCCTCTGATGGCATCTAACACATAACATGCCTTCTGTACTGATACTCTAGCGTATGATAATTTTGCTGAAGGTCTAGTGTCTTTCTGGTTTTCATTTCTCTCTCTCTTAATTTGAGATCTATGTCCCTTTGCCATTTGATGAAGCCTCCTTTCAAGTTCTGTGAAATTGCTACGGTGGCTTTTGCCACACATAGCATCATCAATTTATATATTATCTCTTCTTTTCGTCTTTACCATGACCTCTGTAAGTTCTTGTAGAAACGAACTCGCCGAGTTTGTGTCCAACCATATCCTCTGTAACATAAACAGGTACATGCTTTCTTCCATCATGTACTGCGAATGTCAAACCTACGAATGATGGGTAAATAGTGGAACGACGAGACCATGTCTTAATAACCTGCGTGTCACCTGATGCTACCTGAGCATCTACCTTCTTAAGAAGGCTGGCATCAGCAAAAGGTCCTTTTTTTAATGAACGTGCCATTGTATCCTCCATTCTGCCGGTATAATGATCACCGGCTAATCCAATTCAACTCATGTGGCTGCCTGTTAAATAAATTATTTAGCTAAGGCTGAAGCCTTACTTCAACATTTCTTAACTTATATTATTTAGCTAAGGCTTTACCATCTCTTCTTCTAACAATCATCTTATTTGACTTGTTGTTCTTCTTACGTGTCTTAAGACCAAGAGCAGGTTTACCCCAAGGAGTACATGGACCCGGACGTCCGACACTAGTCTTACCTTCACCACCACCGTGTGGATGATCGTTAGGGTTCATAACAGAACCACGAACTGTAGGTCTGATACCCATGTTACGTTTACGTCCTGCTTTACCGATATTTACAAGTGCATGCTCACCGTTTCCGATAACACCGATTGTTGCACGGGCACCGATTGGTACCATTCTCATTTCGCCTGAAGGAAGTCTGAGTGTTGCATACTTTCCTTCTTTAGCCATAAGCTGTGCACTGTTTCCAGCTGCACGTACAAGCTGTCCACCCTTACCAGGCATAAGCTCAATGTTGTGAATCTGTGTACCTACTGGAATATTCTCAAGTGGGAGACAGTTTCCAACTGCGATCTCAGCATCAGCACCATTCATAACTTTCTGTCCAACCTTAAGTCCTTCTGGAGCAAGGATGTAAGCTTTCTGACCATCAGCATATGCGATAAGTGCAATGTTTGCTGTTCTGTTTGGATCATACTCAATACTCTTTACTGTTGCTGGAACACCATCTTTATTTCTCTTAAAATCAATGATTCTGTATTTTCTCTTTGAACCGCCACCGCGATGTCTTACAGTAATCTTACCCTGAGCATTACGACCAGCGTTCTTCTTCAATGACACTGTGAGTGACTTCTCAGGTGCAGCTGTTGAAAGCTCTGTTCTGTCAACAACTGTCATGTGTCTTCTAGAAGGTGTATATGGGTTAAATGATTTAATTCCCATGACATTTTCTCCTTTCAATACTCATTATAAAATGATTCGCGCGATAGGTTTTCCACGCGATATTTCCGACCTTTGGATTCTCTATCTCAAAAGCTGTATTTTATAGACCTTCAAAGATTTCGATATCCTTGCTATCCTCTGTCAACTTAACAATAGCTTTCTTAGACTTAGCAGTCTTTCCAACTGTTCTGCCACGACGACGTGTCTTTCCGTCTAAGTTCATTGTATTGACCTTAGCAACCTTTGTTCCCTCAAAAAGCTTTTCAACAGCTTCTTTAATCTGAGCCTTTGTTGCTTCTGTGTGTACAGCGAAAGTGTACTTTTTCTCTTCCATAGCTGTCATAGATTTCTCTGTGATGATAGGCTTCTGGATGATATCATAATACTTTAAATCTGCCATTATGCGTACACCTCCTCAATTTTAGCTACAGCACTCTTTGTAAGAATAACTGTCTCATATTTCATAATGTCGTATACATTGATTGCATTTACAGGAATTGTTCTAACTCCTTCAATGTTTCTTGCTGAAACTGCAACATTTGCATTGTCCTCACCATCAAGGATTACAAGTGCTTTGTTTACTTTTAATGCATCAAGTACAGCAACCATTTTCTTTGTCTTAATCTCATCAAATTTAAGAGAATCTAATACGAAGAATTTTTCCTCGTTTACTCTTGTTGTCAAAGCAGACTTAATTGCTCCTGCTTTCTCTTTCTTGTTCATCTTGAAAGAGTAATCTCTAGGAGTTGGAGCGAAAACGATTCCGCCGCCTGTCCACTGTGGAGCTCTTGTAGAACCCTGTCTTGCATGACCTGTTCCCTTCTGTCTCCAAGGCTTTCTTCCACCGCCTCTGACCTCTGAACGAGTCTTAGCTTTCTGTGTGCCCTGACGTTTATTTGCAAGCTGTAAAACAACAGCCATATGCATTAAATGTTCATTAACTTTTGCAGCGAATACGTTGTCATTTAAATCCATCTTGCCAACTTCGCTACCTTCCATATTATAAACAGATACGTTAGCCATCTGTGTTTTCCTCCTTTCTAAAAGAATTATTTAGAAGCTTTAACGCTTTCCTTTAATACTACACAAGCTTTCTTAGGTCCCGGAACAGCACCCTTAACTAAGATTAAGTTCTGCTCTGCATCAACCTTAACAATCTCAAGGTTCTGAATTGTAACTTTAACTGAACCCATCTGACCAGGCATCTTCTTACCCTTGAATACACGGCTTGGATCTGAACAAGCTCCGTTTGAACCAGCATGTCTGTGGAACTTAGAACCATGTCCCATAGGTCCTCTGTGAAGACCATGTCTCTTGATTGCGCCCTGGAATCCTTTACCTTTTGAAGTTCCTGTTGCATCAATCTTGTCGCCTGCTTCAAAGATATCAGCCTTGATTTCCTGACCGAGTGTATACTCTTCAGCGTTCTCAAACTTGAATTCTTTCAGATATCTCTTTCCAGAAACACCAGCTTTTGCAAAATGTCCCTGTAATGGCTTATTAACACCATGACTTCTCTTGATTTCTTTTTTACCTGCGGCATCTTTTGTGATAACTTTATCTTTCTTATCAACAAAACCTACCTGAACTGCACTGTATCCGTCATTGTCAACTGTCTTTACCTGTGTTACATAGCAAGGACCAGCCTGAAGTACAGTGACTGGAGTTAAAACTCCGTTTTCATTAAAGATCTGTGTCATACCGACCTTTGTAGCTAAAATAGCTTTCTTCATTGTTTTGCACCTCCTGTTAATCTACAGCGGATTTCAATTCTTCTTATTATATAAGATTGAAATCATCCTAGATGGTCTATAATGTGCAAGTTCGTAAACCAAAAACTCGAACCGCATATTACGCGATTTATATATAAACCCTAAGGACTTACTCATTTTTAAATAGTAATAATTCTCAGAATTATTTTTCTTTCATTTTAAGATTGACTGCTACGCCAGAAGGAATATCCATCTTTGTAAGAGCTTCGATAGTCTTCTGTGTAGGAGCGATAACATCAATCAGTCTCTTATGAGTTCTCTGCTCGAACTGCTCTCTGGAATCTTTATACTTATGAACAGCACGAAGAATTGTAACTACTTCCTTCTTTGTTGGAAGAGGTACAGGACCACTTACCTTTGCCCCGTTTTTCTTCAATGTCTCAATAATCTTTCCAGCAGCATGATCGATCTGATTGTGGTCATACGCTTTAAGTGTAATTCTCATTACATTTGTTGCCATAAAAAAAGCCGCCTCCTTTTCGCACTTTTGCAGACATACTGATCTGGCTTTTCGCCAAGTCTGCTAATTTCAGCGGAACAAGTGGTGACTGTACACTTATCCGGGTGTTTCCTGCTATGGTTTACAATTAAGCCGCAGAAATCCCGCCTTATCTAAATATGTATCCTAATGTTACATATACAGATATCAAATTGTTGTACAGTGACTTGTCGCCAGTTTCCTAACTTGACATTCGCTCCACGGAAAACCTGCCGTTATCGGCAGCAACCTCACGCTTCATCGCTATCAATGTCACAGCAGTTGCTAGTATACACTGTTTCTAGTTCTTTTGCAAGTATTTTTGCACTTTTTTATTTATTTTTTCGTTTTTCTCCATAATGCACAAAAAGCACCGTTTTTTCGCGATGCTTTTAGTAATTTTCACTTCAATCACTATTTAATTTATTCCGCTGTGTCGTTCTCTTTAACTGCTTCCTCATACTTTTCAAGTATCTCTTTCTGAAGCTTATCACGCATTTCAGAATTTATAGGATGAGCTATATCACGATACTCTCCGTCTCCTGAACGTCTGCTCGGCATCGCAATAAACAATCCTTTCTCCCCCTCAATGACTTTTATGTCATGAACAACAAATATCTCATCAAATGTAACTGAGACAACTGCTTTCATTTTTCCTTCTTTTGTAATCTTGCGCACTCTTATGTCAGTTATCTGCACGTTATAACCTCCTTCGGCTGTAATAAATAATAAATTTTAGTCTGAAAACTTACAACACACCATGGCAAAATGCCATGATGTGTCTAACTTTCTACCTATTATAATGATTATAATGCATATCTCTCATTTTTTTCAATAACTATTTTCACCTGTCCGTTTTCACCTACATAATTGGTGTTGGCTCTTATCGTATCTCTACTCTCAACTATACAGTTTTCAATATGTGTATTGTCTCCTATATATACATCGTTTAAGATAATCGAATTTTTAATTGTACAATTGTTTCCAACATATACTTTCTTAAACAAGATTGAATTCTCTACAGAACCGTTTATTATACATCCGCTTGAAAGAAGACTGTTTTTAACACTTGAGCCAAGATTGTACTTAACCGGAGGTAAATCTTCTACTTTTGAATATATATCAGGATACTGTCTGAAGAAATAATCTCTGACATCTTTTTTAAGGAAGTCCATGTTTGTATTATAATAGGAATCAACTGATGCTATGTTGCTCCAATATGTATCCATTTTATATGCATAAATCTTTTTTATGTTCTTATATCTGATAAGAATGTCTGTTACAAAATCATGTCTTTCTTCTTCGGCAGCTTTTTCAATAAGTTCTATGAGCTGACGTCTTCTTATGACATATATTCCTGTCGAAACCTGATGACCGTCTGTTGTGATCGGCTTCTCCTCAAAATCAGTAACTCTTCCGTCTGCATCTGTCTTTATCACACCAAATCTGCTTGGGTCGTCTCTCTCATCAACCGTTGATGTAACAATAGTAACATCTGCCTTTTTAGCAATATGGTACTCGAGCACTTTCGCATAATCCATCTTATATATACCATCTCCTGATGCTATAACTACATATGGTTCATGACTTGATTTCAAGAAATCGATATTCTGCGCAATGGCATCTGCCGTTCCTCTGTACCAATAGCTGTTGCTCGGTGTGGTAGTCGGTGTAAATACATACAATCCACCCTGTTTACGTCCAAAATCCCACCATTTTGATGAGTTAAGATGTTCGTTGAGTGATTTTGCATTGTACTGTGTAAATACAGCTACTTTCTGTATATGTGAATTGCTCATATTGCTAAGAACAAAATCAATGCTTCTAAATCCACCGGCTATAGGCATAGCTGCCACAGCTCTCTTATTGGATAATTCTTTCATTCTGCTGCTGTTTCCTCCAGCAAGCACTATTCCTATTGCTCTCATACCTTATCACCTGCCTTAATCAAAGTTTCGCCACTGTCTAGTAATCCGTTCGGATAATCACTAAGTTCAGTTTTTCCTGATATTGCTGTGTTCTTTCCTATACTTACACCGTCAGGGATAACACTGTCATCTCCGATGGTACAAAGTCCAAACGCATATACGTCAGGTTTGTAATTGTTCGGTTTTTCTTCACCGACACCAAGTTTGCAATTCTTTCCTACTTTTACACTTTCAGCTATAATCGACTTATCTATAACCGTTCCCTCATCTATATAAGAAGAACCCATAATAATCGAATCTCTGACAACTGCTCCCGGTGCAATATAAACACCTGAGCCGATAACTGAATTGCTGACTTCACCGTATATCTCCGACGCTTCGCCTATAATAGCTCTGTCGATTGAAGCCTCTTCTGCGATAAACTGTGGCGGAATCTTATCACTCTTTGTATAAATCTTCCAATACTCCTCGTAAAGGTTGAATACAGGAATAAGGTCGATAAGTTCCATATTGGCTTCCCAATATGCTCCAAGCGTTCCGACATCTTTCCAATAACCATTGTACTCATATGCAAAGATACGCTTGTCCTGCTCGTGGCAATAAGGAATGATATGTTTACCGAAATCACATGCCGGCTGGTCTTTTAACTTTATGAGAGCATCTCTAAGAACCGGCCATGAGAATATGTAAATACCCATCGAAGCAAGATTGCTTCTTGGATGTTCAGGTTTTTCTTCAAACTCCCGAATCCTTCCGTTGTCATCTGTTATCACTACACCAAATCTGCTCGCTTCTTCAATAGGAACCGGAATCGTTGCAAGTGTGACATCTGCTTTATTTGCCTTGTGGAAGTCAAGCATGACCTCATAATCCATCTTATAGATATGGTCTCCACCAAGGATAAGTACATAGTCAGGATTATAATACTCCATATATTTTAAGTTCTGATATATAGCATTTGCTGTTCCTGTATACCACTCACTGCTTGCACTCTTCTCGTAAGGCGGCAGTATTGAAACACCACCCACATTTCTATCCAAATCCCACGGAATACCTATTCCGATATGTGTGTTCAGCCTAAGCGGCTGATATTGTGTCAAAACACCTACTGTATCTACTCCTGAATTGATACAGTTACTGAGTGGAAAATCAATAATTCTATACTTTCCTCCAAAGGCAACTGCCGGTTTCGCAACGTCAGCGGTAAGGACGCCAAGGCGGGAACCCTGTCCTCCCGCTAATAACATAGCTATCATTTCTTTCTTAATCACACTATCACCCCTTTTATATTTATTCGTTTGAAATTTATATATATACAGTCATGTACTGCCTGTCCCGAATATGAACATATGACCATTTACAAAATTTCTAACAGGTATACCATATGCCTCAATTTAATGTGACAATATAGTATATTCATCTAATGTGCTTTTTATTATAACACAACATGAACAAAATGTGAACAAATATAACAAATTTTTCAGACATTTTTTTGTTATTTTTGCCAAATTTTACACAAAAATACTGCTTTCACGCCGTTAATACACTATATATACGGACTGCAATATTTTTACTCAATATTTTGTATTCATATAGAAATTATGAACTGTGTTCATATTCCAGTGAAACATTATTTTAATTACAAATAATTTATATTTTTGTTACATTTTCATTTTGCAATTGTATTTTTCCAGCCAATGTTTATAATATAATGAGTAATAACTTATTAAAACAGATAGGACGGTGGCATTATGTACCAAATAAATCTTAATAATCCATGCAAAGTATTTTTCATAGGCATCGGCGGAATCAGTATGAGCGGTTTTGCTCAGCTGCTCCATGAAAATAATTTCAATGTCTGTGGTTCAGATATAAAAGAAAGCAAAATCACAAAGCATCTCGAAAGCACAGGTATAAATATTATATACGGACAGAAAACAGAAAATATCACTGATGACATTGACCTGGTTGTCTATACAGCGGCTATTCACCCTGACAATCCTGAATTTATCCGTGCCAAAGAACTCGGCATTCCTATGATGGAGAGAGCTGAGATGGTAGGTCAGGTCATGAAGAACTACCCAAATGCAATCGGCATTTCAGGAACACACGGAAAAACCACTACAACTTCTATGCTGTCACAGATTTTTCTTGCGGCAAAAAAAGACCCTACAATCTCCGTAGGCGGTATTCTTGACGCTATAGGCGGAAACATCCGCATAGGCCATTCAGAAAACTTTATCACTGAAGCATGTGAGTACACAAACAGTTTTCTTAAATTTCATCCTACTGCCGGAATTATCCTGAATGTAGACGCCGACCACCTTGACTTTTTCAAGGATATAGATGACATAAGACATTCATTCCGAAAATTTGCGGAACTCATACCTGAAAACGGTGTTCTTGTCATAAACAAACATATTGACAAATTAAACGAGATTATAGACGGTCTGCCATGCAAGGTCATCACTTTCGGACTTGAACAGGATTGTGACTATGCGGCTGCTGATATTTCTTTTGACGAAAAAGGACATGGCTGCTATACACTTGTAAGAAACGGTCAGAAAACAGATATGCAGGTAAAACTTAATGTAGTAGGAAAACATAACATATCAAATTCTTTAGCGGCAATCGCATTATCCGAATATTACGGAATAGACGAAGCTTCTATTTTAAGCGGACTCTCAGATTTTGTCGGAACTGAACGCCGCTTTGAACTTAAAGGTACATTCAACGGTGTAACTGTTATTGATGATTATGCACATCATCCAACTGAGATTACAGCTACACTTACAGCGGCTCAAAAATATCCACACAAACACCTCTGGTGTGTATTCCAGCCGCACACATACAGCAGAACAAGAGCACTTCTCAAAGAATTTGCTGCCGCACTCTCAAATGCTGAAAACATCGTCCTCGCCGATATATATGCAGCAAGAGAGCAGGACCCGGGAGATATTTCATCAAAAACACTTCAGGATGAACTTGCTAAACTCGGAAAAAAGGCGTACTATTTTCCATCTTTTGAGGAAATTGAAAAATTTTTACAGGAAAAATGTATCGACGGTGACTTGTTGATAACTATGGGTGCTGGAAATGTAGTAACCATAGGCGAATCACTCGTCCAAAAATAGTTATCCACATTATCCACAATTGATTGTTGATAATTCTTCACAATCCATTGTGGATATTTTTATGCTTTGTATTACACTTAAACATGCTATTTTAAGCCATTTAAAACTTTTTTCCACATTTTCAACATTATCCACATTTTTTTAATAGACATAACTGTTTTCAAGCTATGACTTGAAACATTTTTAAAACATGCTAAAATACATTTACGGTGGACTTAATAACACATAGGATTTCAAAACATACAAAAATACAGAAATGAGGATTATAAATTATAATGGAAAATGTTTTATCATGTACCGGATATATTCAACAGAATACAGTGATAAGCAATGCATTCATTGAACATTTTATGTTGGATGCAAACGGCAGTTATGTAAAGGTATATCTATATCTGTCAAAATGTATACAGTCCGGCGGCATCGACATTTCCATACCATTTCTTGCAGATAAAACAGACAGCACTGAAAGAGATATTATTCGTGCTTTGCAGCATTGGGAAAAAAAGGGACTTATAAAGATTACTCTTGACAATGTCACCGAACAGATTTCTTCTATTCAGATGCTTAACCCCGACGATGTCTATCAAGCTGCAAAATCAGCTTCATATATTGATGATACCGCCGAAGACATTGCAAGCACATCACAGATTCCTTTTTCATCCAAAGAAAAGAAATCTGACTCTGTCAATTCTGTTTCCGTATCTGCCGAACAAAGAAAAGAATTAGCAGCAAATCAGGATTTTCAATTTGCGCTTCAGGCAATCCAGTCATTTCTTGAACGTCCTTTTAAGTCAAATGAAATTGAACTTATATCATATCTTTATGGTACGCTGCATTTCTCATCCGAATTATTGATTCATCTATATGACTATTGTATTTCACTCGGAAAAAGCAACTCAAATTATATACAGGCAGTTGCACTTTCATGGCACGAACAGGGTGTAAAATCACCCGAAGATGCCAAAAAAGTTACTACCGATTACAATACAGCATACACTGCCATATCAAAAGCTTTCGGACTTGGCAGACCGCTTGCTATCATAGAAAAGCAGTTCGTTGAACGCTGGCAGAAAGAATGGATGATTGATTTAAGTGTAATAATAGAAGCATGCAACCGAACGATGCTCAAAATACAGAAAGCTGATTTTAAATATACCGAGGGAATACTCGACAACTGGCATAAGTCCGGCATAAAAACTTTGCTTGATGTTGAAAAAGCCGACGAGATATATACTAAACATAAATCCGAGAAAAGCAATAACAGCCAGAACAGCCAGAAAAATTACAGATACAACGCAAACAATTCAGGAGGCAGCTATATAAAAAAGAACCAGTTTAATACTTTCCAGCAAAGAGATACTTCTCACGCTGAGATAAGTGAACTGGAGAGAAAACTGCTAAACAGGTAAACAAATCTAAACAGACAAATGACTGCTGATTTAAATACGGAGGGAGATTTATGGGATTATCAAACACTCAATATCGTGATATTATGTATAAGTATGACCAGCTGCGTTTAAAAAATAAACGCCTTGTTGCTTCGAGATATGAGAAGCTCTATGAAAAAATTCCGGAATTGAGGAATATTCAAAACGAAATCATCAATCTCTCTACCAATCAGGCACGCATGGAGCTTTTAAACCCTGACGAAAAGCTTGACGAAAAAGCTTACCGTGCAAAAAAAGACGAACTTATCAATAAAAAGACAGAATTACTGCTGGCAAACGGTTATCCCGCAGATTTTCTATCACCGATTTATTCATGCAAAGACTGTAAAGACACCGGCTACATAGACAACAAACCATGCCACTGTCTTAAACAGTACGAGATTACCTCGTTATACAAAAATTCAAATCTTGCTGATATACTTGAAAAAGAAAATTTTGATACATTCAATCCAACTTTTTATGATAACAAGCATATTGTCGAAAATTTATCACTTACGGCTAGAGAAAATATTCTCAGAGTCAAAGCGGTTTGTCTGGATTTTGTCAAACATTTTGATACAGCATACGACAATCTTATATTTTACGGCGAGACAGGTGTCGGAAAAACTTTCCTCACGCACTGCATTGCAAAGGAGCTCTTAGACACCTCGCATACCGTTGTATACTTGACTTCTTTACAGCTTTTTGATATTTTAGAAAAAAATAAGTTCTACAAAACCGATGAATATTTAAACAACGAACAAATCTCATATATTCTAAACTGTGAACTGCTCATCATTGATGATCTTGGCACAGAACTTGCAAATGGTTTTACAACATCACAGTTGTATTATTTTATAGAAGAAAGACATATGAATCAGAAATCAACAATTATTTCAACCAATCTCTCATTTCAAGAACTGAGAGAACGGTACAGTGAGCGTATTTTTTCACGTTTTACCGGATATTATAACTTTTATATGATTGCCGGTGATGACATACGCATTAAAATTGCTATCTCTTAACCTTGGAAAATATTTTATTTTCCTTTATCCAAATACATTATGGAGGACAAACTATTATGAAACGACATGACAAATTAGCTGAAACAATCCCTTATGGTACTCTTGGCATTCTTGCCCTTGAGAGCAGTAGAGATATGGGAAAAAAAGTCAATGACTATATTGTTGACTGGAGAAACGACAGAGCTGCAAAACATGCAACTGCCGCTTCTTTCGCCGGATACAACAGAGAGTCATTCATAATCGACTCTGCATGCCCTAGATTTGGTTCAGGTGAGGCAAAAGGTATCATCAGGGAGTCAGTTAGAGGTCAGGACTTATATCTCTTGGTAGATGTATGTAATTACAATTTAACTTACACTGTATGCGGTCAGACAAATCATATGTCTCCTGATGACCATTATCAGGACTTAAAGCGTATTATTGCTGCCGTCGGTGGAAAAGCAAGAAGAATCACTGTTATAATGCCTTTCTTATATGAAAGCCGTCAGCACAGAAGAAGTGCCCGCGAATCTTTGGATTGTGCTCTTGCCCTTCAGGAGCTTACACAGATGGGCGTTGAAAGCATTATCACATTTGATGCACATGACCCTCGTGTACAGAATGCAATTCCTTTAAAGAGTTTTGAAACAGTTCAGCCGACATATCAGTTCATTAAAGCACTTCTTAAAAATGTTGATGACCTCAAAATCGACACTGACCATCTTATGGTTATCAGTCCTGATGAGGGAGCTATGGGACGTGCCGTTTACTATGCAAATGTTCTTGGTATTGATATTGGAATGTTCTACAAACGCCGTGATTACAGCAAGATTGTTGACGGAAGAAATCCTATTATCGCACATGAATTTCTCGGTTCAGACCTTGAAGGAAAAGATGTTATTATCATCGACGATATGATTTCTTCAGGCGAAAGCATGATAGATGTTGCAACTGAATTAAAAAGAAGAAAAGCTAATCGTATATTTGTTGCAGCTACATTTGGTCTTTTCACAAATGGAATGGAAAAATTTGATGAGGCTCATGAAAAAGGACTTATCGATAAGGTTCTTACAACAAACCTTGTATATCAGCCTGAGGAAGTTCTCAAAAGAGATTACTATATAAATGTTGATATGAGCAAATATGTAGCACTCCTTATTGATACTCTCAATCATGACCAGTCAATCAGCGACCTTTTAAATCCGACAGAACGCATTCAGGCAGTTCTCAAAAAATACGGTCAGATTTAATAACTTATAACATGTGCAAAGTACATGCACAAAAAAGCCTTTCTTTAAAAACACCGACAAAAAATACCTGTTTTGTCGGTGTTTTTTTAGATTTTGTTTAGAATTAAGCTCTGTTTTTCACAATCACTTCATAAATGAAACACAAAAGGAACACAATTCCTTTGTATAATGTATTCATAAACATAAATGAAGCGGGTGAGGAAAACAAAGGTAGGAATTACCGAGTGAGATGATTCTTATTTTTGTCACCTGTTTCGACAAAAATATTTTAGCTTATTGACTTATGTTTGAGATAGATTCTTTTTCATTTTTTTCATTTAGGTCTGTAGTAGCTCCCTCTGCTGCAGACCAACTCCTTTTTGTACCGTACTTAAAATATTAAGTACACAATTTTTTTACATTATTTTTTCATGAACCGACAGTAAAAACTATCGGTTCAATCCTCTTTTTTCTTTAAAGACAAAAACAGCCTTACCGATTTGGTAAGGCTGTTTTTGTTTTGTGTTTAATTTATCTGTATCATTTTATTTGCATGCTTCACTTTAAAGATTTATATTAGATGCAATGTTTTTACTCTCTGCTTTAACCTTTTTCTTTTTGGATGAAATCGAAATGTTAACCGAAGACTTAATGCTCAATGTCTTTTTTGCTCTTATTCCGTGATCCGCTGTACTTGTAAGGCTTAAAGTTCCGTCAGTTATATTTACATTGGCACTCGCATGAATACAATCACCGTATGAATTTATGCTTATCTTGCCACCTGATATGTTTATATCCGCAGAAACAGCAGTTTTACCGTTTTTTCCTGAACGTCCTGCCGCAATACCTCTGAAATCTTCAAACTTTGTATTTGAACTTTTTCTTGTTTTTATACTTATACTTCCTTTTTTAACTGTTACACCGCTTCTTCCTTGAATGCCTTTGTCAACAGCATCTACAAGTACGCTTCCGCCATCTACCGTAACTTTTTGCGATGCCTTTATTCCAGTGTCTGATGAAGTCACCGATATATCTCCGCCGCTGATATTTACATTATCTGCATGTATTCCACTGTTTTTCGATGTAATAAATATATTTCCTGATGTGATACTTATATCTTTTTTACTGTCTACGGCATTGCCGTTTGACGATGTATCTTTTACATTAAGACTGCCACTGCCCCATATTTTCAAATTTCCGTCACTCATGATAACTCCGTCGGGAGATATTTTTTTGCTTCCTGTCTTTCCTGTAACCTCCGGGAATGCAGACGGCCCCGTCAAGACATTTTTTGTTCCTTTCACAAGCTGTATATGCAGGCTGGCAGATTTTTTCGTGTTGTAAATACATGCTGTCTTTGAATTACTCATTGTAACCCCATTCAAACGGACAGTCACATTCAGTTGTCTCTTGTTCATAATAATTCTGTAAGAGCCAAAATTTCCCTTGAATGTATATGTGCCGCTTTGGTTAAGTGTGATTGTTTTATTTTTCTTTGATACTGCCACTTTTCCATTCGCTGTCGTAACAACAGCTTTGCCAATTTTTACAGTTGATATTTTCTTCTTTGCCGCTGACACATTTACCTTATCACAGGAATAACCTGTTGTAAGCGCTGACATAAAAACTGCTGCTGCAACTGACATTGCAAATATCTTCTTACCTTTACATTTTATTTCCCTAAATAATTTTTCTTTTCTCATAAAATCCCTCATTTCCGTTTTAAAGCTGTTCTGCCTGCTGTACAATCCGTCCACACACAACCGTAAGATTTCCGTTTCTGCATCTTATCGCATCAATAAATTCCTTTTCTTTACTATTATCTTTAAATTCTATGTAATAGTGAAGCTGATACATACTTCCCATATTTACGGTTTTAACATTTTGCATCTCAACTTTTTTCAGATACTTTTCAAAAATATCATCAAAAATTTCAGTATAGTCAAGATTTTCATAAATAGTTATCTTCAAGTTTCTCATATTTTCTTCGCCCTTAAAGAACGGAACTGCATATATGACAAGCATTACAACAACAATAAATGCCGTTATGAATGCGGCATATGTAATATAACCCATGCCCGTAGCAAGTCCTACCACCATGGCAAAAAATATATTGCTTATCTCTCTGCTTGTGCCCGGTATCGAGCGAAACCTCACAAGACTGAACGCCCCGACAATCGCCACTCCGGTTCCAAGATTTCCATTGACAAGCATTATAACTGTCTGAACCATAGCCGGCAGTATAACCAGCGAAACAAAAAAGTTTTTAGTTGTTTTTCCAGTAAATGCATAGCACAATGCTACCACAAATCCCAAAACCAATGAGACTCCCGTACATTTAACTGCAGTGCTAAATGTAAGCGAATTTGCCGTAAGATTTAAAATCGTATTAAACATAATCCCTCCACTTATGTATATTATTCTGCGTATATACAATTCCATATTTTGAAAAAGAAATCGGATATATCTCCAAGTTCTCCAAAAGTTTTATAAGCCAAAACGGATATGCCGCCGAAGCTTTTATCTCAAGCAGGACACTGTCATCCGTCATAATATACTCTCCATAATCGCCATGTGACATATCAAGGTCATCTGTGCGGTATCTTATATTAAAATCGAATGTGACACGAAGGTCACTGCCTTTCTTATCATATAATGCCACCCTGTCATATGCCAGATACACTTTCGGCTCAGGTTTATAAAATGACAAAACATAATCGAGTTCTCTAAGAATCTGAGTGTCAGCTTTTTCTATACAACCTGCTGTAACAGCCTTATATGCTTCTTCAAGTTTCATGGCTGCTCTGCGCTTATAAACAATTCCCCTGTATTTTTTCTTTAGTTCAAGATAAACCGTATCCCCGCTTTTTATATCACCATAACCCCGCAGTCTGATTTTCTCCTTATAAACAGGCTTTTCTATAGATTCCCGAATCATGTCATACTGCCCGGTATCATAATAAATGTTGTTTATGGTATCAAGACCAAATTCATCCACCTGCATGTGCCTGTCAACTTCCCCACGAAACTTCTCATACTTATCTCTTGTCAAAAGATACTTTTTTTCGTATCTCTTAAATGTCATAAGTACATTTTTTTCCGCCATATATGTATCTCCCCCCCTATCCTAAAAAATGCCAAAAAACAATCAATTCGACTTGTTTTTGACACATTTCCTTTACACTTTATTATACATAAATTTATTTATAAAAACCATATATAAAATTATTTTTAAGTAATTCTTAATAAAATATATAATGTTATTTTTGCTGTGACTGCTTTATCGCAGAGATATAAATAACTATTATTTATTACTATTGACTTTTGAACAATAGTTGTTATAATAACATCATAAACAAATTTTTGACACACAAGTTTGTGTCTGTGCACACTTGCACAAGCTTGATATGACAAACAGGAAAAATGTGTGCAGAAAAGAGGGAAAATATGAATATACAGGAAAAATTTTTAATCGCTACTAAAAATGCCATGTTTTGGAATTTCAGTTCACACGATATTACCGAAACACTTAAAGACTTAAAACATAATTTTCAAGATGCACGAAAAAACGGAAGCTCTGATAATGAAATCATCAACGAATACGGCTCACCTAAAAATGTAGCCGAGTCTTTGAAAGATGAGATTTCAGGACAAAAACAGAAAAATGCAGTCTATCGCAGAAAGATGACTTTACTAATATTATGTATCATTGCAATTTTTGTTTCAGTGTTTACCTTACCTGTTAAATTATCTTCTTGCACTATTATTGTAATTGCATCTGTTTTTATATGGTTCTTCTCAGGAAGCAATCTTATGATTGGTATCTGTGACAATTCGACAGCAGATAAAACTATATTTACCTTCATGCAGACAGGTATATTGCTTTTAGTAATTTTACTACATATTGTTTCATTCAAGATTATACCAACACTTGTAAACAAATCACAAATCCTATTTTTTGAAAAGTATTTCATGCCTTCTGCTTATTTACTGATTGCGATATTATTTGTTTTTACATCGTATTCGCTTTTTAAGCTGACTACCGGAAAAACATCAATGTTTTTTATCACAATGCAAAATGTTTCACTTATAAGTTCACTTTTTGCTTACATTGAACATCTCAAAAATGCAGATACATTGATTATTGCAGCTAAATCCTATACATTTAATGCCTATTTTATATGTCTGCTTACAATGATACCTTTTTTGATATATACTTATATTAAATCAAAAAATAACTATTAAGAATGGAGATTAATATGAATACAAAAATCAGTGCACAGATAAAAAAAGGCGTTCTTGAAATGTGCCTTCTGCACAAATTATCACAACAGGATTATTATGGCTACAATCTTATGCATGAAATGAATATTTTGTTTCCTGAAGTAAACAGCAGCACTTTTTATGCCATATTGCGCCGCTTAAAAAATGATGGTTTTGCTGACATTTATTATGGAAATGAGTCCGGTGGTCCTACAAGAAAATATTACAAGATAACCGATAATGGAAAAGAAACTCTTGCCGCCTACATTGAGGAATGGGAACAACTTAAATCCGTTGTCTCAGAACTTGGAATCTAAATTAATATATATTTACAATGCAATTTTATTAAATATATAACCAAAAAAATTGACATAATACACAACTTGTATAATGTCAATTTTTTTACGCTTTCGCTTTTAAATTCCCTGCTTTCGCTCGGTTTATAACTTCTCTACACCAAATGTAACTTTCTCCCCGTTGATGTTCCACTCTTTTGTGAATCCTACAGCTCCGTCATACTTAGTTTCATTTGCGAGAACTTCTGACTTAATCTGTTCTTCGTTCTTCTGTACAATACCGGCTATCTTTTCATTATCCTGCATTGACACACGGATATGATCCATTACTTCAAAGCCTGCATCTTTACGCATTGTCTGAATTTTACTGATAACCTCACGGACAAATCCTTCCTCAATAAGTTCAGGTGTAAGGTTTGTATCAAGTACGACTGTTATTCCACGGTCTGTATCTGAAATATATCCTTCCATCTGTGCTGCCTCGATAAGAAGGTCGTCTTTTTCAAGAACTTCCTCATTTCCATCAACTGTAATAGTGAGGTTTCCTTTCTCATTGAGTTCTGCCATTGCTTTCTGACCGTCAAGTCCTGCAAGAATTTCTTTTACGGCATTAATCTGTTTTCCAAATCTGCGTCCGAGAGTTTTAAGCTGTGGCTTAAAGCTGTATGTTGTAAGCTCACTTACATCCTGTGTAAGAACTGCTTCTTTAACATTAAGCTCATCCTTAATGATATCCATATAAAACTCTGAAAGCTCTGTATCAGCTTTTACATACATCTTTCCGATTGGCTGACGGTTCTTGATGTTTGCTGTATTACGGCATGCACGTCCGATCACAACTGCTTCAAGTACAGTCTCCATATCCTCTTCAAGCTTCTTATCGATATGCGCTTCATTTACCTCAGGGAAATCACAGAGATGTACACTCTCAGGTGCGCTTGCATCAAGTGTGCATACAAGGTTTCTGTAAATATCTTCTGTCATAAACGGAATCATAGGTGCTGCTGCCTTTGAGATTGTCACGAGTGCTGTATACAGTGTCATGTAAGCATTTATCTTATCCTGCTCCATGCCCTTTGCCCAGAATCTTTCACGACAACGTCTTACATACCAGTTACTCATCTCATCAACAAAGCTCTGAAGTGCTTTTGCAGTCTCAGGAATACGATATGCGGCAAGGTTTTCATCAACTTCCTTAACAGTGCTGTTAAGTCTTGATAAAAGCCATTTATCCATTACAGATAATTTATCATAATCAAGTGTATATTTTGTTGCATCAAATTCATCAATGTTCGCATAGAGTACGAAGAACGCATATGTGTTCCACAGTGTACCCATGAACTTACGCTGTCCTTCCTGAACTGCCTTGCCGTGGAAACGGTTTGGAAGCCAAGGAGCACTGTTTATATAGAAATACCAGCGGATAGCATCTGCGCCATATTTATCAAGTGCATCAAACGGATCTACTGCATTTCCTTTTGACTTACTCATCTTCTGTCCGTTCTCATCCTGAACATGACCGAGCACGATAACATTCTCATAAGGAGCTTTGTTAAACAGAAGTGTTGATTCTGCCATAAGTGAATAGAACCATCCTCTTGTCTGGTCTACTGCCTCAGAGATAAACTGTGCAGGGAACTGTGCCTCAAATAAGTCTTTATTTTCAAATGGATAATGATGCTGTGCAAATGGCATTGCTCCTGAATCGAACCAGCAGTCGATAACTTCCGGTACTCTCTTCATTGTCTTGCCACAGTCAGGACACTTAAATGTAACACCGTCAATATAAGGTCTGTGAAGTTCAACCTTTGCATCATCAGGATTTCCACTTCTTTCTGCAAGTTCTGCACGGCTTCCGATAGATTCCTGGTGACCACAGCCTTCACACTCCCAGATATTGAGTGGTGTTCCCCAATAACGGTTACGTGAAATACCCCAGTCCTGAATATTTTCAAGCCAGTTTCCGAAACGTCCCTTACCGATTGAATCAGGAATCCAGTTTACAGTGTTGTTGTTGCGTACAAGGTCATCTCTTACCTCAGTCATCTTGATGAACCATGACTCTCTTGCATAGTAGATAAGCGGAGTATCACATCTCCAGCAGTGAGGATAATCATGCTCAAACTTAGGTGCTGCAAAAAGCTGTTTCTTTGCATCGAGGTCTTTTAATACCTCAGGGTCAGCTTTCTTTACGAAAAGACCTGCAAACGGTGTCTCTTCTGTCATCTCACCTTTTCCGTTTACGAACTGTACAAACGGAAGGTCATAGTTACGTCCTACATTCGCATCATCCTCACCAAATGCAGGTGCAATATGAACAATACCTGTACCATCTGACATAGTTACATATGTGTCACATGTAACGAAAAATCCCTTTTTGTGCTGCTTGTCTGCACATTCTTTAGCACATGCGTAGAGAGGTTCATACTCTTTGTGCTCAAGTTCTTTACCTGCAAATGTCTCAAGAACTTCGTATGCCTTTACTCCGTTCTCCTCGTCTGCAAGTTTGCCGAGTACAGTGTCGAGAAGCGCCTGTGCCATATAGTATGTGTATCCGTCTGCTGCCTTTACTTTGCAATATGTCTCATCAGGGTTTACACAAAGTGCAACATTTGATGGAAGTGTCCAAGGTGTTGTCGTCCATGCAAGGAAATATGCATCCTCATCCTTAACCTTGAAACGTACTACTGCAGAACGTTCTTTGACAAGTTTATATCCCTGTGCAACCTCCTGTGATGAAAGAGGTGTTCCACAACGAGGACAGTAAGGAACAATCTTAAATCCTTTATATAAAAGTTTCTTGTTCCAGATTTCTTTTAATGCCCACCACTCTGACTCAATGAAGTTGTCATCGTATGTTACATATGGATTATCCATATCAGCCCAGAAACCTACTGTACCTGAGAAATCTTCCCACATACCTTTATATTTCCAAACTGACTCTTTACATTTTTTGATAAATGGCTCCATACCATACTCTTCAATCTGCTCTTTGCCGTCAAGACCGAGCATCTTTTCAACTTCAAGCTCTACAGGAAGACCATGTGTATCCCATCCTGCTTTACGAGGAACCATATAACCTTTCATAGTCTTATATCTAGGAATCATATCTTTGATAACTCGTGTAAGCACATGACCGATATGAGGTTTTCCGTTCGCTGTAGGAGGTCCGTCGTAGAATGTATAAGTAGGACAACCCTCTCTTGCTTTCATTGATTTTTCAAAAATCTGCTGGTTACGCCAGAATTTACCGACATTCTTCTCTCTGTCGACGAAATTTAAGTCGGTTGAAACTTTTTCGTACATAATCATTTTCCTTTCTTAAATAAATTAAATAAAGTACAAAGAGTCGCTTGCGACTCTTTTGCGCTTGAGCGGAATGTGTAGCATTTATTTCCTTTCCGCGAAATGCGCATCCTCACAGAGTGTTTTTTAATGTTATAGGAAACAAGAAGTTTCCTATAATATTAAAAAAGCTTCCATCCCCAAACAGGATGAAAGCATAAACTGTCATTAACCACCTATTCTGATGTACATCGTCTGCTCTAAATCCGCCACTGTTCACAACCTATAGTTATAGTATGACAACAGCCAAAATCCTATACAAACAAGATACATGACCTATATAACGGTAGGAACCGGCTCAGTGTACTCACAACTGCTTTCCACCTGCAACTCAAGAGTGATATTCCCAATTTGTCAGATGTCCGTTTCTCACCATCACGGACTCACTGTACTCTTTCCCAAAAAGGTACTGTCTCCATCTCAGTCTTTAACATATGTGTTCATTTTATATTGCATTTTAAAAAAAGTCAAGAATAAGATGTTCACTTTGGCATCCATCTGTAACAGTTCAGCCTTTCATCATCTAATCAAACTCAAACCTTTCATATACCGATGTGAAATCATTTTCAACAACAGTATGTGGCGCTATTGTCACACTTATATAATCTTTATCGTTACTAAGGTCAATATCCTTACCGCTATCAACAAGTCTGACTATAGGTCTGAGTGGATTGGAGGTATTCGATACCACAATCGCTCTCTCTCCGTTTGTCATTAACACATCAATACCTTTTGCATATACAGGTACTGCCTCCAAAAATGCTTCAACTGCATTTCTGTCAAACAGAACATTGCTTCCTCCCATAAGATATTCTATAGCTTCTGATAATGCATACGGTTTTTTGTATGGACGCTTTGAGGTTAGTGCATCATATACATCTGCAACATGTATTATCTTAGCATATGGTGGTATCTCATCTCCGACAAGTCTGTCCGGATAACCCGTTCCGTCCTCATTCTCATGATGATGAAGCACTGCCTGTTTTGTTCTCGCCGAAATAAGGCAATTCTCATCCAATATATCATATGAATATCTCGCATGTTCCTGTACTATTCTATACTCCATCATGCTGAGTCTGCCCGGTTTATTGATAATTCCCGGGTCTATTTTCGTTTTTCCAATATCATGCATCAGTGCTGCCAAACAAAGTTCATACAACGATTCTTCATCATATGAAAGATATATTCCTATAATTGTTGATATGACAGCAACATTCACCGAATGCTTATATGTATAATTGTCATATGTCCTCAAATCTTTAATATCAAGCGAAATGCTCTTATCTTTCTCAAGAAGCTGACTGACAATATTTTTTGCTATTGATTTGAGCGAATCAATATTTCCCTCTTTGACTGCCTTGGCACCCTCATTTCTAAGTTCAATCGAAATAACTTCATCTATTTGGATTCCTCTTGACAACTCATCTTCAATATAAACTCCCTGATAACCTCTTATGGAAAGTCTTATAATATATTCTTTAGTAAGTATAGTATTCGCTGCAAGCAAAACCCTTCCATCATCATCAAAAACCTCTTTTGCAAGAACCATTCCCGATTCAACTTTTTCTATATTAATATATCTCATAAACCTATTCCCATTCAATAAAATTTTGCTCTGACTGTAATATTTTAAATTCCAAGACGTTTTAAAAATTCCTGTGTTCTGTAATTTTTAGGTGCATCTATAACTTCCTCCGGTGTTCCCTCTTCAACAATAACACCACCATCCATAAAAATAACTCTGTCAGAAACAGCTTTTGCAAATTCAATTTCATGTGTCACAACAACCATTGTCATTTTTTCTTCTGCAAGACTTTTCATAACCCTTAAAATTCCTGCTGTAATCTCAGGGTCTAGTGCCGATGTAGGCTCATCAAAGAACAGCATCTTAGGTTTTAATGCAAGTGCTCTTGCGATTGCCACTCTCTGCTGCTGACCTCCTGATAACTCACATGGATATGCATTCTCTTTGTCTTCAAGTCCCACTTTTTTAAGAAGTTCTCTTGCCTCCTTAAACACCTCGTTCTTTGGTCTTTTCTGATTACATATCGGTGCATCGGTTATATTTTTCATAACAGAATAATGTGGAAAAAGATTAAAATTCTGAAAAACAAGCCCAAAATTCTGCTGTGCTTTTCTAATTGCGCTCTTGTCAGGATAAAACGCTGTTTCCCCTGCATTTTTTACAACCGCTTCCCCACAGTAAGATATATCTCCGCCATTTGCTTTTTCAAGAAAGGTCGCACACCTTAATAATGTCGATTTTCCCGAACCTGATGGACCTATAATAGATACAACTTCCCCCTCTTTAACACTTAAACTTATATCTTTTAAAACTGTTTTTTCATCAAAAGTTTTCTTGATGTGATTCATTTCTAATATGTTCATATTTATCCAAGCCTTTCACATATCTCTAAGTTACTATCTGTATTTATCATAGTTATCTAAACTTTCATCAGCAGACTTCTCTATCTGTAATAGTCAAGCTTTTTCTCTATCATTTCCATAGCGTATGCCACTATAAAGTTAAATATATAATAGAAAAGACCTGCCACAAAAAGCGGCATAACTGATGCCATGCTTGAGGATACCTGCTTTGCAACAGTAAACATCTCTGTATATGCAACTGCAAATGCAAGCGATGTATCTTTTACAAGCGTGATAACCTCGTTTGTAACAGGCGGCATTATTCTTTTTACCATCTGAGGGAATATAATCTTGAAAAATGTCCCTGCCCTGCTGTAGCCGAGTACCTCTGCCGCCTCTCTCTGTCCAACCGGTATACTCTGAATTCCCGAACGGTAAATCTCTGCAAAATAAGCCGCATAATTTAAAGCAAAACCTATAATAACAGCGTAAAAACGATATTCATATGGAAGCTTAATCTTAAAAATATAATATGGACCATAAAACACTACGAGAAGCTGAAGCATAAGCGGTGTACCACGCATTATTGATATATATATCTTTGCTATCCACTGCAAAACCTTTATCTTAGACATTCTCATAGCCGTAAGCGGAAGTCCAAGCGGCATTGAAAATACAAGTGTGAGAACAAATATAAGAAGTGTTGCCCCCATACCTTCCGATAATCTCAATGCTATATTAACAAAACTTTTTTTACCTGTATTTGCACTTGTACTTTCAGGTGCAACTGTTTCCTGTACGTCTGTTTTCTGTGGAGCAGGTGTTATTTTTGCCACCTCAGGAACTTTACCGCCGTCACTATATGTCTTGTCATCAAGGCTCAAACATGCACTGTCCTCAAGTTTCCATTTTTTAACTATAGTATCAAATGTTCCGTCCTGAAGCATTTCAAGAAGAGTTACCTGAACTTTGTCTCGAAGTTCTGTATTTCCACGCTTGAAACCGATGCCATACTCTTCTGATGAAAGTCTTTCATCAAGCATTTTGTACTTGTCACCTGACGCTTCAAGCTTGTAAGACGCAACACCTATATCCATACATATCGCATCAACCATTCCGCTTTCAAGATTCATAAACGCCGAATTGTAATCACCGACTTCTGTTATCTCCTTCATTGAAGCGGCAAGTTCTTTATTCTCCTTAGTCGCATCATCCCCTTTAAGGGCTGCAAGTGCTGAAGAATCAGACTGCACACATACAATCTTTCCTTTAAGGTCACTTAACTTTTCAATATCGGAGTCTTTATTTACAATAACTATCTGGGAGTTATCAACATACGGAGTAGTCCATGTATACTGCTTTTCCCTGCCATTCATTGTAAAACCATTCCATATACAATCTATGTTTCCAACCTTTAATTCGGTATCTTTGGCTTCCCAGTCAATAGGCTGTTTGACAAGTTCCCATCCATTTCTTTTTGCAACCTCTGCTGCAAGGTCAAGGTCAAAACCTATGTATTCGCCATCATCACTAAGATAACCATACGGTGGAAAACTTGCATCAAATCCCACAACAAATTTCTGCTTTGCATCTGCCTGCATTCCATGTCCAAAAATAAACATCACACCGACCATAATCAACATAAATTTTATCAGTCTGCCGGTTTTAAAAAATCTCTTGTCCATCATTTTCATCCAATCTGTTTTATTTTATGATATTCGAGTCAAAAAGTATTTTGACCCTTGCATCATTTTATTGCAAGATATAAAAATCAAAAACACAGCAAAATGCATTTACAAACGCTTTATACAGCCTTTGGCATAAATAACAAACAGCATGTCTCTGACTTTTACCTTTGCGTTTATATTAACATATATTTATCATGTTTGGGAAATTTTTTTAAGCCAAAAGGCAGCCATATATTCTAAAAAGAATTAGCTGCCTAAAAAAATACTGAATAAATTTACATTTTAATATTTTATTTTCCTGTATTTTTCAAACCCTCCATTCAGACTGACAACGGGATAACCAAGTTTTGCAAGGTCTCTTGTTGCATAAATACTTTGGTTTCCCCTGTCACAATAAAGAATTATAAGTCTGATACCTTTTTTATTAAAAATCTCTCTATCCTCATTCGTGATATAACTTCTTGCAAATATTCTTCTTATATCTTTCTCCAACAAACCAATATCTATCCAAACAGCTCCGGGAATGTGCTCTTTATCATAATCACTTTTATCCCGTAAATCAAAAATCAGCACATCTCTTCGACCAAGATAATTTTTAAGCTGTCGTGCCGGAAGAATACGAATTGAATTTTTGATATTATCAAAGGTCATAATTTTGTGTCTCCAATATATATTTTTAAGTACGCATAATATACCTTATACCATATATTATGAAGACAAACCGCATATTGTGTGTTAATATCTAAAAATATACTATAGAATCATTTTTATAATCACAAACGAATTCACATATTTACAACTTTTTAATTATAAAATATATCTAATTTTAAATGCACTAATCTATAATTACTCTTGCAATTATGAATAAATTGTAAAGTTTTTTGCATTTTTCTTCATATTTTGTTAAAAAAATATTGCTATTTTCCAAATATATGTTACAATATCTCTTGTAGTTTACTAACATGTATAGCTGTTTTGAATATTCCTATTGGAGAGGGTGTGCAGCTTTCAGCTTATACATTGTTTATTATTTGTTCCCACCTATTTATAAAAAAATCAGCCGTCTTATTTTTTTAATAAGACGGCTGATTTTTTATCTTGCCATAATTTTACATTTCTGATATACTAATTATAATTTAAGTAAACAATGGCGATTACGGAATATTCTGTAACCGCCATTTTCTTTATTATTCCCTATTTTTTTAGAAAGAGGTGTTATATGAACAGTTTTGTAAATTCTCTTACTGCCGTACTTGACAAAATCGATACTTTTGTTTGGGGGCCTGTAATGCTTATTCTCCTTGTCGGTACCGGTATTTTTCTTACCATTAGAACAAAAGCTCTTTGCTGGCGCAATCTTCCATATGCATTAAAAAGTGTTTTGAGCAAAGAAGCAAGACAAAAAAAGGGGGATGGTGACGTTTCCCCGTTTTCGGCACTTACAACAGCTCTTGCCGCAACAATAGGAACCGGTAATATTGTAGGTGTTGCTACCGCAATGGTTTCCGGCGGTCCAGGAGCATTAGTATGGATGTGGCTCTCTGCTGCTTTTGGTATAACATCCAAATTCAGTGAATGCATGCTCGCCATAAAATACCGTGAGGTAAATGAAAAAGGTGAGATGTCAGGCGGTCCAATGTACACTATGAAAAAAGCATTCAAACATAAAAAAGCCGGCGCCATACTCGGATGGCTTTTTGCACTTTTCGCAGTTGTTGCTTCATTCGGAATCGGAAATCTTACGCAGGCAAATTCTATTTCAACAGCCCTCAGTTCAACATTCAACATTCCCGTTACTGCCGCCGGAATTGTAATAACTGTTCTTGCACTTATAATAATCATCGGCGGTATCAAAAATATATCTAAAGTATCTCAGGTCGTTGTACCGCTTATGGCTGTATTTTATGTTATCGCAGGACTTATTGTAATATTCGGAAACATAAGCAATATACCATCAGGTGTCGCAATGATATTTAAGATGGCATTTTCCGTAAAAGCAGTCGGAGGCGGTCTTTGCGGCGGTATTGTCGCAAGTATGATGCAAGCTATGCGTTTTGGAGTTGCAAGAGGTGTATTCTCTAACGAAGCAGGAATGGGTTCTGCCGCCATCACTGCTGCCGCAGCTACAACTGATGACCCTGTACGTCAGGGATACATAAACATGACAGGTACATTTTGGGATACAATTGTTGTCTGCACAATTACCGGACTTTGTATTGCAAGTTCCGGTGTTCTCGGCTCAAAGGACATTGTAAACTCAGGACAGTACACATACACAAAAGAAGCTCACACTATCTCTGTAGCAACAAGAAACGGAAATAATATCGTAACTGACAATTTCGTCATAAAAGATGTCAAGACAGATAACGGTGGAACAACTCTTGTCATATCAAAAAATGATAAAGACATATCAATGACCAACAAAGAAGCGTCACTCACTTCAGATACCATAAATGCTGATAACCTCGCAGGAACCTGGATAGATTCCTCTGAAAACGAATATGTATTTGAAAAAGACGGTTCTTATAAATATAAAGAGCTTACTGTAGGCTCCGCACTCACCATAAAAGCATTCAAAACAGTTCTTGGAGATACCGGCGGATGGCTTGTATGTATCAGCATTGCTCTCTTTGCTTTTTCAACAATACTCGGCTGGGAATACCACGGTGAAAAAGCATTTGAATACATACTCGGAACCCATAAATACAACATGGTCTACAGAATAATTTTCTCACTTATCGCATATGTCGGAGCAACAACAACACTCGAAATCGCATGGACTTTTTCCGACATTGCAAACGCACTGATGGCAATACCAAACTTAATCTGCCTGCTCGTTTTAAGCGGTACGATAGCTAAAGAAATGAATCGTTTCCAGGAAGTGCTGAAAAAGGAGAGAGGAAAGTAATATTTGTATTACTGAATTAACATCAATGCCTTCATTAAAAATATCCAACCTGTAAGCGTAATTGACGAAAAAAGAGTAGTACTGACTACTATACTTGCAGCTAATGTATCGTCTCCATCCATATTTTTTGCCATTATGTAGGATGTAGGTGTGCATGGCGATGCAAGCATTATGACTATTGCAATCAATTTCTGGTCACGAAAACCAAAATTTGCCGCTATCGGCAGAAAAATTCCTGCAAGTACAACAAGTTTTATAAGCGATGCCACTATAGTCGGCTTTATCTTTGCAATTGCTTTTCTGCCCTCGAATGTCGCTCCTATTGAAATAAGTGCAAGCGGTGAAGCCATAACAGCCATATTGTTGATTGTTTTATCTATCATTCTCGGAAATTTTATATTAAAAAACGATGCTACAAGACCGAGAAAAATTCCGATTATTATAGGATTTTTCAATATATTTATAAGTACATGTTTTATCTGGCTGTTGTCTCCGAAATTTTCTTTATTGTTGCTTTCCAAAGTCAGTATAATAACAGCAAATATATTGTAAAGCGGCACTGAACCTATTATCATAAGCGGTGCCATACCTGATGTTCCATATATATTCTGAATAAACGCTATACCGAGTATTGCAGCACTGCTTCGATAAGACCCCTGTACAAATGCACCTATCATACTCTTATCTCTCATAAATTTTTTAGCCAGAAACCATATTACAAGAATTGACGTAAGCGTTGCAATAAAACAAAAACCTACATATTTAAAATCAAAGTTCTTTCTTATATTTGTGTCAGCAAGATCCTGAAACACAAGACATGGCAGACATGCCTTAAACACAAACTTATTGGCGACCCCGGCAAAATGTTCATCTATCAATCCTATTCTCTTAAAAAAATGTCCAAGCACAATCACGGCAAAAACCGGAACTGTCGCATTCAGACTAAATAAAAAATTGTTCATCTCTAATCCTTTCCTAAAATAAATTTATTGTTAACATAACGCCACGGAATGCTCCATTGCTATGCAATTTTGGCAATCCTGCACAATTTATAGCATAGAAGCGAAATAGAGAAATGTCAATGACTGCAAATAAAATTCGCTGTGGCTTTTCACTTAAAGATTAATACGAAAAATAAGCAGTGATCTGTTATCTCTCAAACCGCTGCTTAAATTTTTGTTAAAACAATATCCAACTCTCCATACTGTATGTAAATTGACTTTCTGGATAGTAATTTTAAATAAGTATCTATTTTAATTCAGACATTTCCATTCACATAGTAAAATAGGCAGCTATTTCTTCTTAGCTGCCTACCCGCCAATGGAATATTTGGATTCGGGCATTACCCATGCCTTCCTACGGTCATTTTTATTGTATTCTTAAACCAATTTATTATTCCTACAAAAACAATATTCTATCGTATAAATCTTTCCAATTTGACGGAAGTATATTCATTTTATATACATCAATTTTTGCTCTTGAGACAAGCCTGTCTAGTTCTGTTTCCAACATATTTGCATCTTCTTGGGATAATATTTTCTTCAATGCATACAATCTGGAATAGAGGTTTGTATTATCCGGAAGAACATCTGAACTATCCTTGTTATCTGGAATCACCACAGAAGAAGTCATTCCAACTAACATAGAATGATGAGCACAATAATTTCTTAGATTTCTGACTGCATCTAACCATGTATCCATCTGCTTTGTCACTTCTTTTTTATAATTCTTCTGTGAATATGTATAATCTAATACTTCTTTTCTCAGATCACCTCGCAAATATGAATAAATTAACACCATTGTTCCCATTTCAAAATAAGAAAATGCGGCCCACACAGGTAATGCATTATTTTGACGAGTTCCACCTTTCCGATATTCTTTCAGTTCAGGGTGTTTTACAACATCCCTTCTCAGTTTCTCCTCGTCATTTTTTAACCCCACAAAAAATTTTGTATGAAAAAACAAAACATTTCTATTTCTAGTCTTTTTATCCTTCTCACTTTTTGTTGGCGTATAATATTGCTTATCCAAATAAAAGCCAGCATCTCCAGTCTTTAACGAAACCGCATTTGCTATGGCACTTTTAAAACGAATCTCTGCCTTTTTACAATACTTAAACAGCAACAATCTTAATTGTACATCAAAATTATAAAGTTCAAAGAAAACTTTTGAATCAGCCTTACTTCCAAACGCATTTACTTGTGTTAAAAGATATTTTCCATAACGACTTGCTCTGAAATATCCAGCATACCCAAGAAACTCTCTCATCTTTTTTCTTTGTCGAAAGTTTACATATTTCTTCATCAGCATGACTTGAGTTTCTAAATCTATCGGTAGTTCTGTATTTGGCATTTGTAACACCTCTTTCATAGTAAAAAAAAAGAATGGATATACCATTCTTAATCCCGCCAATGGAATATTTGGATTCGGGCATTACCCATGCCTTCCTACGGTCTATAATTATATTAGCACATAAGAATTAAATCATCAACTACTTTTTCAAAAAATCATAGATATACATAAAAAAATAGTTGCCGCCAAACAACAGCAACAACTATTTTCATATAAAGACCCATCCAAACTAAATATTCTCGTTTCTAAGTGTCTCAATCACATTATCTTTTTTAATCTTTTTCATAGTATAAATCATGCTTGCAAATACAACCACAAATATACTTGCTATTACCACGACAACACTTTGTATTGGAATATAAAATCCCACATTAAAGCCGTTTCCCATAACCCTGTACATTGCATAAGTAAACAGAACTGCCGCTATCATACCAAAAATAAGACCCTTTATTCCATAAAACGCACATTCATAATTCATCATTTTATGAAGTCCTTTTTTTGTCATTCCAACTGATTTAAGCATTGCAAACTCCTGCCTTCTCAAAAGAATGTTTGTCGATATTGTATTAAATACATTTGCAATCACTATAAGTGATATCAATATGATAAAACCGTACGAAAAAACATTAACGATCAGCACCAAAGCATTGCTTATTTCTTTACTCTGTGTATTGTCATATATATATACTTCATTACTTCCTAATTTGGCTGCAGTAAAAGCATAAAGATTTTCCTGAGCTGATGCATGTTTTTTTGCTTTAAAACCAAATTTATATGTGTTTTTTTTGATGACACCTGACGGTATATTCTTTATCTCAGAGTACGGACGCACTATTGTAATCATACTCTGTTCACTCATATCATCAACTGCCAGCGGAAGTTCCATATCGCATTTCACAACTTTTACATTCTGTGAAACAAATGCATCTTTTCCCGAATATTTTTTAAATTCCAGTTCTCCTTCATCTTCATCATTTGAATTTTCATCTAAACAATAGCTCTGTTCAAGTTTTTTATAACTTGTCACAATATCTACACTGAATCCCTTTTTTTCTTTTGCACGATAAAGCTTAATATCTGCATCTGATTTCAAAACATCATAAGAATAATTTTTCTGCTCATCATCATTGTACATTATTAAATGCTGCCATACCAAGGCTTAATAGTGACAAGTAACTATTTTGTCGC